>Ga0224740_10051_pt1 | contig 26016 bp, 29 predicted proteins | sample LIM_E_Water_Bulk_FD_161634 | JGI IMG/M metagenome (GOLD analysis project Ga0224740, IMG submission 161634) | Enriched cells from gastrointestinal tract of the lab mouse from Pacific Northwest National Laboratory (PNNL), Richland, Washington... | ecosystem: Host-associated > Mammals > Digestive...
AAAGTAAGCATGACAGCCATAAGTCTTATACGACCAACTTCACAAACGAAAATATTGTGGTGGATTATGAAACAGGGAAAATAAAGGTGCCAAAGCTAAAGTTAGTAAGGGCAAAAATGCACAGGAAATTTACAGGAAAAATAAGATCAGCCACAATTTCACAAGTATTAAGCGGAAAATATTATGTGTCAGTGCTTGTGGAAACAGAACATGAGGAACTGCAACATACGGATAAAAATATAGGATTGGATTTGGGGATTAAAGATTTGTGCATAACATCAAACGGAAAAAAACGAAAATCCAAAGATAATAAAGAAATATGAGAAAAAACGAACAAAACTGCGAAGGAAGCTGGCACACAAAGAGAAAGGGAGTAATAACTATTACAGGCAGAAAAGGGAAATAGCATTAAGTCATGAGAAAATAGCAATTACCAGAAAAGATTATCTGCATAAGGTTTCCTATGCGATTATCAGCGAAAACCAAATGATAGTTTCAGAAAATTTGCAGATAAGAGATATGGTAAAAAATTATTATCTGGCGAAATCAATATCAGATATATCGTGGTACGAATTAACAAGGCAGTTAGAATATAAGGCAAAATAGAATGGGAGGAAGTACATCAAAATAGATACATTCTATGCAAGCAGCCAGATATGCTTTTTATGTGGGTATCAAAATGCCAATACATAAGATTTATCAGTAAGGAAATGGATATGTCCAATTTGCGGAGAAAAACATGACAAAGATATGAATGCTGCAAGGAATATTTTAGAAGAAGGATTAAAGCAAATAGCATAAAAGAAACGTATATAGGGCAGGGATTGTCCGAATTAGCGCCTGTGGAGATAATAGGTAAACCAAACAAGTTTGGTTACGAGGTCGATAATGCAGGAAGCCCATTGGCTTTAGACAATGGGTAATTCACACATACAATAAGTATTGTATAAAAGCGTGAGGTATAATAAATTGAATTACGTGCAGCCTATTCGAGATAAGAAAAAAATACAAACAATGAAAACAATATTAAAAGCGAAAGACGAAAAATATTATATTATGTTCCTTATCGGAATTAATGTAGGACTTAGGGTATCCGATATTCTTACATTAAAAGTATCAGATGTGCTAGATAGATCACATATTCATATCGTGGAGAAAAAAACGGGTAAGATAAAACGGTTTCTTCTTAATACACGAATGCAATCCGAGTTGACCGCGTATATTAATAAGTACAAGTTAACTCAAAATGATTATCTTATCCAGAGCAGAAAGGGTAAGAATCAACCCATTAAACGCGACAGAGCATATAAAATACTAAACGAAGCAGCGCAAGAAATTGGGCTAAATGAAATCGGTACTCATTCTATGCGCAAGACCTTTGGCTATTGGCATTACCAGAAATATAAGGATATCGCGTTGCTTCAGCATTTGTTTAATCATGCCAATTCTTCTGTTACGTTACGATATATTGGGGTTAATCAGGATATTATGGATCAGTCTGTATCAGATTTCTTCCTTTAATATAAATATTTCACGACTTTACAACTTCTTGAAAAAATAACGCACAGGACACTTTCTAATGTATAATAAGTTTACACATTAAACTATACAAAAACAAACTATCTCAATGGGCACTGTTTCGTAAGTATGATGCTCTGTGTCCCACTGTGGAACCAAAACAGAATCCACTATCTTAGCATCCCGCTTGGATATCGTATGTGGTAGAACGAGGAAGCCAAACTAGAACTGGCGGCATCTATGGTGCGTCAGGTTATGCCGACATTGAGCAGTATAAAGAACGTCATCATTCTTTATGACAGCTGGTATGTAAAAAAGAATCTTGTTTCCATAGCAGACGAATACAAAAATCTTGACCTTATAGACAGTGCAAGGTCTGATTCTGTTATATATGATCTGCCGTAGCAGCGTACAGGAAAAAAGGGCAGGCCAGCAACACGCGGGAGCAGACTCTCTATTTGGGAAGATTTTGTGCTGACCGATAAAAAAATTGGCGGCTATTATATAGCTGCGCGCCGCGTCATTACAAATATCTTTGGCCGCAGGGAAGTAATGGCATATGTAACATCCCCGGCAAAGGAATCCAGTACCAGACGGTTATTTTTCAGCACGATTTTTCCAGAACAGTTAGAGATTTTCTGCGCGTTTCCATTAAACCAGACTGGAAGCAGCCGAATGCAGTATATTCCGTTCCTGTTATATTTATTCAGATGGAACATAGAGGTTAGTTATTACGGACAGAAAACATTCTGGTCATTATGCAGTTACATGGTACGCAGCCAGAAAGGAATTGAAATGCTGGTCAGCCTGATTAACATCACATACTGTGCTATGAAAATACTGCCATATTAGAACGAAACATTTTCAAATTACCATACAGAAAGCGTACAAGAATTTCGATTTGCTCTTAGTGGACAAATCCGGGAATAGATATCTTATGCCCTTTTTGTAGAAAACATCAAAACCCACATAGAATCAAATACAGTAATTAATGCCCTAAAACAGTTGATTCAGCAGCGAGGGTATCACTTATAAAGTTGTAAAGTCGTGATTATCTATATCTATAAAACATATAAAATTTAAATATTTATTCAATGTATCACTATGAAAACATAATTTTTATAAGAACTTGTAACCTTTTGTATTCCGTCATTAATGTTTATATTTTGATTACTTGCATATAAATTATTGTAGGACATAAACAATATTTAACCATAAAATATTGTTTATGTATTTCTATATAATTAACACCACAAGTTAAATTAAAGTTTTATTACAACTGATAGTTTCCGTTTTACTTTTCCTCTTGCTCTTTTTATCAAAATATATAAAATTTTATTTTCTATTCAAATTTTTTTCTATGATAAATCTCTACAAACATAATTATTGAGTATAGTGTTAATTTTTATCTTTTTCCAAAACATTTATTATTTTTTGTGCATCTTCCTTACTTAGATATTCTCCCCCACTCAACTGTTTTATAAATTCTAATAATGAATTTTCATAATTTTCTTCTAAAAGTTTTTCAATCATTTTTCTATTATATTCTTCTTTCGTGTATTTGGGAAAATAAAGAGTTTTGAGTCTAGTATCGCCGTTTTTCTTTATTAATAAATTCTTAGCAATCAATCGAGTTAAATACGTATTAATAGTTTGTTTCTTTCTAATATTACTATCATCTTGATTTACTAGATTTATAATTTCTCCAAAACTTAAACCATCCTTTTCATTCCAAAAAAGTTCCATAATATCTCTTTCTGAAGATGAAAGTTTGATTATTTTATTTTCGTCTGCAATTAAATTCATATGCCCACCAACTTTCAATTTTTTAATTAATCAACTTATATTAATATTTTACTGGTATTATAACATATAATATTGATAAAATCTACAAAATTCTTAATAAGAAATAATTTATTAAAATCTATTTGATAATTTTAAAATCTCGTTTAAGTACTAACCAAAAAATAATATTAAGTTAGAATACACGTTTGTAAATATATTGATTTTACAATTTTTATGTGTTATACTATTACTACATTAAGTTGTTATTAATTAAATTATAAAATTGGGAGTAGGTAATAATATGGCATCAAAAACAAATGGAAATAAAATAAATAAACCTTCATCTTCAGAAAGAAAAATTATGGAGTTTTTATGGAATGAAAAGGATGGTTTAAGTTTTAGTGAAATTACAAATTTGTTAAACCAGGATAATAGTAAAGTTCTAGTAAAACAGACAATAAATACTTTCTTAACTCGAATGATCGCCAAAAACTTAATTACGAAGAAAACCGGAGATACAAGATTTAAGACACGCTATTATTCTAAATATACTAAAGAAGAGTATCATCGAAAAGTGTGTGAAGATATTTTGAGTAAAGAATATGAAGGTTCCTTTTTAGAATTTGTAAAACAATTGAGCGGGGGAGAATACTTAAGTGAGGACGATGCACAAAAAATTTTGGAAATTTTAGAAAAAAAAGATAATTAATTTTATGATGAAATATTGGTAAAGTAGCAAAAAACGAAAACGAAAACGAACATTTTTTGAATGTTCGTTTTTGTTTTATTTGGTATTTTATATTTTTATCACTAAAAGATCATATAGAACATTTTCTATTTTTTAGTATAACATAAGGCTCTGCAATATAAACGCATAGTATTAGATAAGAATCTGTAATATAAACGCATAGTATTAGATAAGAATCTGTAATATAGAATTTATTGTACAACCTGGATTCTCGGAAACATGACGAGGCAAAACTGTCAACAGCTTGATTTATTAGAGTTTCAGCATAAATCTTCATCATAATTAAGTGTTTCATAAACATAACGAGAAATAGCTTATTTCAGACATTTATGTACACCTCGTCATGTAAATTCGAGAATCCAGGAGATATGTATATGTAGTATGATTTTTATAATACAAAATAAGAATCTGTAGTGTAAATTTTATAATACAAGATAGAATCTGTAGTATAAATTCTATGCAACAAGATAGAATCTGTAAAATAAAGTTTGTTGTATAATATATGAATTTGTAGGACGAATTCGTTTGAGCAATAAAGTTCTGAAGAATGATGTTTCTAATTTACAGAATAATATATCAACAACATTTTTTGTATTATTTTTTATTTGGTATAAAGCATTATATATTTTTTCATATCTTTTTGCATTATATGTTGTTGTTTATTTATATATAATAGAACAACATTTTATTTCTTTTCTTTATGCCGATTTTTAACGCTGGAAAGCCTTGAATTTCCTACATTCTTAAAAAAAATTAGGTAGAAACTTCTGTTGTAAATGGTAGAAACTCCTGTTGTAAATGGTAGAAACTTCTGTTGTAAATGGTAGATTTTTATATGGAAAACTTCTGTTGTAAATGGTAGAAACTTCTGTTGTAAATGGTAGAAACTCCTGTTGTAGAAAGTAGAAAATAATAAAAAACTTCTGTTGTAAATGGTAGATTTTTATGGTAAACTAAGCAGTATAGGAATGGAAAAATTTTGCTGTAATCACTTATATTTTTCAATTATGAAAATTTAGTGTAAAATACAGGTTGTCTTTTGAGAAATAGGTAGAAAATTCGATGAAAAATCAAAAGTTATCAATTATTTTTTATTCCGGTAATGTGGTATTATCGTAAAACTTCTGTTGTAAATGGTAGATTTTCATGAGAATGTATTAAAACTTCTGTTGTAAATGGTAGATTTTCATGTAGTGATTTTATAATTTATACTGGCAAGCACTTTTATTTGTCAGTAACGCCGACTCACAAGCGTAAAAATTTTGTCTGATTATAGTGAAATTTATTGCTCGTGAGTATAATATTAAATGATATAATAAAAATGCTTGAATTATATGTTGATATGTGTAATTATAAATGTAGTCTATAATAATCAGTAATTATACTAAGCGTCGAAAAGACTGACGTTAAGTATAATATTATGCACACAGCCGCACAAAGGAAAATTGCCGCTTTGCGGCGTGCGGCTGGCGCAACTAAACGGCAAATCTTTTTGCCGTTCAGTATAAAATTAATAATTTAGAAAGTACAATAGGGAAATGCTAAAAGAGAAAAAAGAAAGTATTACAATAATTGATAATGATAATTACAGCAAGCCTAATTTTTTGATATCTGCCAAGTATAAAAGCAGTTTAATGGCAAATAAAGTGTTAGCGATTTCTTTGTCGAGATTACAGGAAGCGGCAGATAGTAAGGATGGCGTGTTGGTAAGTGATATTAAGGCATCGGAGATTAAAAAACTGGTTGGGGGAAATAAAGGCAGTTTCTATAAATTGTTAGAAAAAACGGCAAGAGAAATGACAGGCCGTACCATTGGCATATCGGATCCAGAGTCACATATGTTTGCATATACAGCAGTTATTACACAGGCGGTTTATGCAAAAGGGGTATTTAGAATCGAGTATAACAGACATTTAACAAAGTATCTAAAAGAGATAAAAAGAAATTTTACCAGATTAAAATTATCTGTTATGTTGACTTTTCAAAATGTCTATGCATTTCGTTTATATGAAATATTAAAATCCGAAGCATATCCGAGAATTTTTCAACAGAGAGGATCGAATATTTATATAAAAAGATTTAGTATAGCAGAGCTGCGGTTTTTATTGGGCGTAGCAAACGCGGAACTAAATGTTGTTCAAAATATATTAAATGATAAAAAAAATCCAGACTATGAGAAAGCATATCAGAAAACACCTGAAAAAGTGATGGATACATGGTCTGATTTAAAAAGATATGCATTGGATCCGGCAGTGAAAGAGATTAACCAAATTAGTGATATTTTTGTTGAATACATAACAAGCCGCAGTGGATATGGTGGGAAAATAGATCATGTTGAATTTAAGATTGTATTAATCAGTGAAGAGGAAGAGAACCTTGAACAAGTGGATAGTGAAATAGAAATTCTTTCGGAAGATGATGCAATCGATCAAACTTATGAATTATTTGAAGGAGCGCTTAAAATGAAGGACGTACGTCGTATTGTAAAAGAGGCGGAATGTAATTTTGAGAAAATTAAGAGTGCTTATGAAGTTTTTCATTCTCAGCAAAATATCAATAATATAACAGGATTTATGATTAAGGCAATTCAAGAAGGTTATCAAAATGTTTCAGGAAAAACACAGAGGGAACTGACAGATTATGGGGATATCGAGGAACTAGAAAGTAGAATTTTGGAAAATGGTAATTATAAACAACAGACACTGATATAACAAATAAAGGGGAATTTAGAAAATGTATAATGTTGAACAAGAAATCTTAAAAAACAACAAAACAAATGAAAGCGATAAGACAATCGTTGCGCTGTATACGAATGGTGACAGTATTATTAAAATTGCAAAGGCAATTCATAAACCAGTAGAAGGAATTAAACAGATTTTAATAGATAATGGTGTGACGCTTGACCATTAATGTTATAGAGTGCGTATCTTTTGGAGAAGGCGAAAAGGCAGTTAAATCCATGAATAACTACCTTTTCTAGTGGCTGTTTAGTTTATTGTTGATTGGGACAAGAACCAGGCAGTTTTCTTTTGATCCTGTGAAGCTGTGGTTTTAACGCAATATCCGTAATAATAACGCCCTCCCGCTGACTTAAAATCCATTCTACAGCGTTAGCGACATCTTCTGGGAGAAGATAGGAAAATGGTTCCTCCCCTTCCTTGAAATCTGCATTGCGGTAAAGATTTGTCTGTGTAATATCCGGAGAAATTGTTACAACCTTTATGCCGTATTTTCTCGTTTCGTCAAATAAACTGTGGGAAAAACTAAAAAGCCCTGCTTTGGTTGCTCCATAGGCACATCCATGGGGATTGGATTTTGTAGCTGTCACAGAGGAAATATTGATAATATAACCCGCATTTGCCTTTAAATGCCGCAAAAGCTGCTGTGTTAAGATTATAGGGGCTTCTAAATTTGTCCGAATTAGTTTTCTGATTTTATCTGGATTTAGTTCCTCGTGAAGCCCATAATAGCCGATGCCTGCATTGTTTACCAGAATGCGCACCGGATACTGTGCCGTAATCTGTTTGACACAAGCGCATAATTTATCCGTATCCAGAATATCACAGACAATTGGATGAATATTGTTTCCTATTTTATTTTCTACCTTTTGAAAATTTCTGCCGATACCAAATACTTGATATCCAAGAGCGCTTAGCTTTGTGCTGATAGCATATCCAATACCAGAGGAAGCTCCAGTTACAATTGCTGCTTCTTTTTTTATGCTTTCCATCGAAAAATATTCTCCCTTGAAATTTCTTCTTCTAATTTTTTTGCTAAAAAATTTTCCATTTGTTCCATGAGATCCTCTGGATAGTGGCAATAACCATTTTCCTTTTGAAAAGGAAACCAAATTACCGCGGATTCTGGCGTTTGTTTTCGTATATTTTTTAAATAGTCCTGTGAAATGCGGAAAGTTCCGATACTTACATCCATAATTTTTCCCATTTCAATACTTTGAAACACCAGTTTGAGCATTTCGCTGTAATGCTGTTTCCAATCAGGCACATAGAGCATTGGATCAAAACAAAGACGCACAGGATAACCGCTCTGTGTTAATTCTGCCGCGCAGGACAGCCTTTTTGTTAATGAGGGTGTATTATGTTCAAACGCTTCGATAATTGGCTGTGGTGACAGCGTAAAGGCGTAAATAACTTGTGCAATCGGATGCATACGAAAAGCGAAAGAACTGTTTGCACATTTTGTTCGTATTTCAATCTTAAGGTTCTTGTATTTGGCTGCAAAAGTACACCATTCCTGTACATAACCTGTAATAGATTCCAAAGCCAATAAATCGGTATCATATGATATACATAGATACAATGGATGCATTTGTAATCTCTGTTCAACTTCAGCAAAGATTTCCTCTAAATTTACAAATACAACAATATTTGCAGAAGGGTACATACCTTTTAAATAGCAGTACACACAATTATAAATACAGTTCATTGCACAAGAAGTATAATAAAAATATTCACTGCCAAAACTTTGACAAACAGGTGCTCCTTTGTAGAGCATGGTTCCTTTTTTGGCAGCTAGAATTAACTTTTGGGAACAGTGCTGCAGTGGATAGTTTTGTCTGCTTCGGCAAAATACATCTTTGTAATGATCAATCTCAATGATTTTTGCAGATGGAAATTTCGCAAGTATCTTCTGCGTATACGCAGAATTTCGCACGGACTTTTCTACATAAATATGTGAAAAAAATGGATTAAAATAATCTTTTTTTAAACTCTTCAAAACGTAGTTTCCCTTCTTTTTTATCTTTACAAGGAAGCAGATGTTCTTTGTACATATTTTGTATAATAGAAATATAATCTGTATTTGACAGCATTAGATAACGAATATATTGTTTTAAAGAATCTCGCATTGCTTTAGAGCAGTGCAGATCTGTACAGAATGTTTCAATGATTCGTTCATCTTCTTTGGAAATTTGAATTTTATAATAGCTGCTTTTTTGTATAATATCAAAAAGTTGTTTTATAAAATCAAAAATGCAGTCTTGATATTGCTCCATGATACGGGCAGCATGTTCCTTAGAAACTTCTTTTGCAGAGCCTTTGTCAGACACAATTTTTAGAAAAAACATTTGATGCGGGCCGAAAAAATGAATCCCTACTTGATAGATCGCGGCAGCTTCCATATCATACATTGGCGCGATATTGTTATAATTATTGTTATAATTTTCGTTATTTAATAATTGCATTCCTGTTATAATGGTTCCTTCAAGAAAATTGTGGCGGTATAATATATCCGGATAAAAGGTTTTGCCGGTTACCTGTTCTATAATCTTGTTAGACAAAAATATTCCATTATTTTGGACTGTGTGTGCGCAAAGTCCTATATTCAGGAGCATATCATTTGGTGCTGGTTTGTACAGCGAACAGACACTGCTTACAACGGCTGCGGCAGCGATTTCCCCTACACCGGTTACTGCAAGGCGGATACCAGTTGTTTTATTATAAAATTCTTGAAACCATGTAATTTCTTGATTTTTAATTAAATTGTATTTTTGTATAAAAATATGTGCTTCACAGTAGAGTGCAGTAAAAATATATATCATGTATATGATTGTCCTTTACAGATAGAGTTATTTTTTATTTTTTTCAACATTTATTTCTAAGACACAAAATAATTATAAAAGTTTTGTCAAATTCTTTTACTCTTTTCGTCATTTATTTCCAAGACACAAGCAAATTGTTCTTGACTAACACCATTGTAAAATTTTGTCGTATTCTTTTATTCTTTTTCCGTAGCAGTTGGATAAGGGAAACCGTTTTGTGTATGGGTAGATTATAACAGAAAATATATTTTGTGACAATTGTAAGTTTTGTGGTTTTAACCAGTTATAGTATACAACAAAAATATTTGCTTTTTACTATATTTTATGTACATGACTTCATAAGGAATTTAGCCGTTTTGCGGTATGTGGTCGGCGCAGGTAATTACAAATAAAATTTCAAGTTACTATAATTTAATAATCATATATCCTGGATTCTCGAATTTACATGACAAGGTGTTCATAAATGTCTGAAATAAGCTATTTCTCGTTATGTTTATGATTCACTCAATTAGGACGATGATTTATGCTGAAACTCTTATAAATCAAGCTGTTGACAGTTTTGCCTCGTTACGTTTAAAACTTGACCGAGAATCCAGGTTATAAGCGTACATGATTTTTTTACAGTTTCAAGTTTTTCCACGAAACGGCTCAATATTATACTGGCTTGAATTTGTTGTCCGATACCAAAACGGGTTTCCTGCGCACTTGCAGACTGATAACATGAAAAGGATTTATCACTGTATGGGAGCAGTGTCATAGCACTATATGCCATATTTCTTTGGACGCCCTCGTTTTTCTGTGCGTTCCGGCGAAAGGTCATACATGACACTATCTATTCTAGATACGTACAGAGCGGAAAATATCCAGTGTCAGTATGGAAACGATAATAAGAAGCGTGTCCTGGCAGAGGGTTTTGCGGCATCCGAAAAATATTCATTAAAATAAGATTTCAGTCTGTCCAAGACAGAATTTTTGATGTATAATAAGCGGTAAATACAAACGCATCTCTTTTCGTTTCGTTTTTGTTTTAGTGCTTTAATTATGCAATAAAGGAGTTGCGTTTGTATCTTTATTTTTCAAAAAGTTGTAAATGGGTGTCAATTAATAATTGCAGGATTAAAATACGATATTTTCAAAGATAGTATAGTTTTGATTTTTTCGTTAGGTTGCGAATATAGTTCCCTGTATGTTGTACTGTAAAAAATAAAAACGTTTTCAGCGAAAGGGAGATTGTATGGCAGAAAAGGCAAAACTTCCTAGGGGGATTGAAAATTTTAGCAGAATACATAAAGAGGGATTTTATTATGTTGATAAAACAGGACTTATTAGGGACTTTAAAAAAAAATCCAGCATATGTGAACCTGTTCACACGCCCAAGACGTTTTGGAAAAACATTAAACATCAGTATGCCAAAAAATTTTTTTGAAACAGGCAGTGACAGTGCAATATTGAACGGACTTGAGATTACCAAGGAAAAAGAACTATGTGAAGAATAAATTGGTAAACTTTTGCAAAGCATTTGAAGAAAACGGTGCAGCTACCATTGAAAAAGGATTTACTTCCTATTTACGAAAAACAATCAGTATTCGTGACACCAGTGTCAAAAAGGAAATGAAAGACAACTTTTATCATGGCATTTTGCTTGGATTATTTGGAAATATGGCGGATTGGAAGGTTAAATCTAACGCTGAATCTGGCGATGGATACAGTGATATCAGCGTGGAAGTTGAGGATAGGGAAATCGGATTTATCATTAAAATAAAATATGCTGAAAACGCAGCATTTGACGAATCATGTAAAGAAGCATTAAGGCAGATTTGTGATAAAAATTATGAAGAAACATTGATAGATGATGGCATGAAAACAATTTACAAATATGGAATTGCGTGTTATAAAAACGCTGCAGGGTCATTTCGGAATAATTTATATTCATAACAGGTTATCAGATTGCCGAAGGAAGAACGAATGAAAGGCACATTTCCATTGAATCTTTTTTTCATTGTTTTATCGAAATAAAATGTGATATACTGTTAAAAAATATAGAGATTTTCAGGGAAAGGGTATGGTATGGCAGAAAAGGTAAAGCTTCCAATGGGGGTTGAGAATTTCGTGGAAATGCGTACAGGAGAATTCTATTATGTTGATAAAACTGGGCTGATTAAAACACTACTTGAGAATCCTGCGAAAGTAAATTTGTTCACGCGTCCAAGACGTTTCGGGAAGACGTTAAACATGAGTATGCTGAAATACTTTTTTGAAGCAGGCAGTGATGTCATATCGTTTGACAACGGCACGATTTTTGACGGGCTTGAGATTTCAGGGGAAAAAGAACTATGCGAGAAGTATATGGGGAAATTTCCTGTAATTTCAATTACATTAAAGGGGGCAACAGGGGAAAACTTTGAAGATGCAAAAGTAATGCTCCGGAGAACGATAGGGAAAGAGGCAATGCGGTTCCGGTTCCTGATGGAAAGCGATAAGATTGATGATACGGAACGCAGCCAGTATAAGGCACTTATCGGTATGGACAAAACAGGCACATTTACTATGTCAGACGATTTGCTGAAAGACAGCCTGCTGATGCTGTCACAGTTCCTGCAGAAGCATTACGGAAATGGTACGGTCATGCTGATTGACGAATATGACGTACCGCTTGATAAGGCATATCAGGCAGGGTATTATGATTCCATGGTGGAATTTATCAGGGTCTTGTTTGGCAATGCATTTAAGACAAACGACAGCCTGAAATTTGCAGTGCTGACAGGGTGTCTGAGGATATCAAAAGAAAGCATCTTTACCGGGCTGAATAATTTTAATGTATATACTATAAAAGATGTGCGTTATAACGAATATTTTGGTTTTACGGATACGGAAGTCAGACAGATGCTGGAATACTATGGATTTTCAGAGCAATATGGTACAGTTAAAGAATGGTATGACGGTTATCTGTTTGGCAATTTAGGTATATACTGTCCGTGGGATGTGATTAATTACTGTGGCGACTTGCGTGACGGAAGTGTAACGGAACCGCAAAATTACTGGGTCAATACGAGCAGCAACGATATTATCAGGAGATTTTTAAGTAAGGCTAAAACGAAGGATAGAAACGACATCGAACAGCTGATTAACGGTAACAGCATTAAAAAAATGATCCGTCAGGAACTGACTTACAGAGATCTTGATTCCGACTCGGACAACCTGTGGAGCATTTTCTTTACCACTGGGTATCTAACACAACATAGTGCACAGACCGGGGAACTGACCGAGCTTGTCATCCCGAACAGGGAGATACAGTGGATTTTTATCCGGCAGATCCGTGAGTGGTTTAAGTGGGAAATCGAAAAAAATATGGAAAAGCTGGAAGGTTTCTGTAGAGCCTTTCAGGAAAACGACACGGCGGCTATCGAGGAGGGATTTAATGCCTACCTGAAAAAAACAATTAGCATCCGTGATACAAATGCCAGAAAAGAAATGAAGGAAAATTTTTATCATGGTATTTTACTTGGTCTTTTTGGAAACATGGACGGATGGGATGTTCAGTCAAATGCTGAATCTGGCGATGGATACAGTGACATCAGTATTGAAATCGAGGAGCTGGAAACAGGTATTATCATTGAATTAAAATATGCGGAAAATGCATCATTTGACACCGCATGCCGGGAAGCTCTGAAGCAAATCAATGACCAGAACTACAGCGAGAAACTGATTGATGATGGTATGACAATCATCCGTAAATACGGAATTGCGTGCTATAAAAGACGCTGCAAAGTAATTTCTGGATAAAAGGAATAAGAACGAAACCGAAGGAGTCTTGTTTTAGGGAGCAGGCAGAAAATAAGGCTGCCGCATTAAGTCAAATGTATATAACCATCAGTTTACAACTTTTGGACGTTTGAAGAATACCGTGTACGGAGCCGTGAGGGCATTGAGCGTCTGATAAATCTTGAATGTATAGCATATAGTGTTATGACACTGGTTCCATACAGTGATAAAACTTTTTCATGTTATCAGTCTGCAAGTGCGCAGGAAACCCGTTTTGGTATCGGACAACAAATTCAAGCAAGTATAATATTGAGCAGTTTCGTGGAAAAACTCGAAACTGTAAAAAGGTCATGTATGCTTATAAGTATAATGGAATCTTATATTTTGTTAGGCTTAAAAACGTCTATAAGTTGTAAACTGATGGTTGTATAATTTAAACTTAAAATAGTTACTATTTTACTAATAGACATTTATTTCCTGTTACACTTTCATTCTATATTATTTTAATTAAATTGTATTAATTGTCAAAAATCGTTGACTGACGACAACGCGGCAATGGTGCAAATAGCGAGTGCTTGGTATATGAGAAATTAAAAAACGGTGCACTATCCTGTTGTATTCAGGAGGTTTTCGTCTGAATTTTGTATCTGGATAAGGCAGCGATTACGTTATTACCATCTCCAAAAATTATCTCCATTTGCTCTATATAGAAGATTCATTAATAGGTTAAAATCCCATTTTAAGTACTCCCATTCTTCTTCACTATCATCTGAAACCCCATCAAGAATATAGTGCTTTTCATTAATTAAACTCATATCAAATAATAACTTATCTGAATCAAATAAATTAACCATAAATATTAACCATTCATCTTTTAATCCATCATAACCATTTTCCCTCTTTTCCTTAGTATAACGGATTGCATCTTCTAAAGAAAAAAGTTGATATCCTGAATCTTCATAATCATTATACAAAATAGCACCATTAGACATTAACAAAAATCTTTCATAGTCTTCAGGTAATCTTAAGTTATATTCTTTTTCTAATGCCTTTAACTTATCTATATTAATTGGCGAATTCCACTCGAATGTACACTTTATAATTCTACCAAGTAAGTCTGTACACTGCAATACTTTATTTGTTTGCGTTATATTGAATAATTGTTCTAATGCTGAAAATTTATTTTTCATTATTTTTACCATTCCTTTCACTTCGTTCAAAGCACAAACAAGTTATGAAAAATGTTGCATACCTTCCATGTTTTATATTATAATTCTTGTATAGAATAGTATAATACATCGCAATCTCAGAAGAAGGAGCGAAATTGTTTAACTCCTATACTAATATAGGTGCTGTTATATTTTCAATATGTACAAGTAGAAAATATAACATAAAATCTTATCATTAATAATAAAACATTTTTACTAAGACACAAGATAATAGTTATTTATCATTCATTTTTCCATAATCTCTTTGTATTTATATAATGTCTTGTTTTTTTGATATACCATAAGTCTTACATAAAGACAATACTTTTTATAAAATATTACATTTTTTGATATTGCTCATTTTAGAATATCACTTAATTATGCTGTAATCTGAATTTTAAAACTTAAATAGAAAAGCCGTGGAACAAACATTTCAACATTTCAACCTTAAAATCCCTGTGAATGATACACAGATTTATGAGGAAACAGCACAAACAAACGGTTTATGGGCAATTCAGAAGGAACAAACAGTGTGGGAAATGTGACCTATAAGACAGGATTCTTAAAACAGACAGGCAAATCTATTATAAAACAGATGAAACCACATTATCTGTTAAAAATAACACTTACATAAAACTATATTTTCGGACAGCTTTCTAACATTACAATTGCAACTTTTTTCAAAAAAAGCAGAAACTTGGTATCACGATCACATACCAAGTTTCTCATCCAGTATTTTTTACATTTACGATTTTTCCTCAAAATATTTTGCAAGTGCTTCTTGAACGATACGATTACTATATTCTTGATTGTGTGCTTCAAAAAAAGAATATAATTCTTTTCGAATACTTAAAGAAGACTCTATTACAGACTCTGCATCTTTCAATTCATCCGTTGTCATTAAATTTTGTATCTTTTTAATGGGAACTTTAATTGTTGTTGCTGTTCTTCCTACTTTTTTTGCTTTGGCAAGACCAAAAGCGGTACGTAGAAATTCTTCATCCCAGTCTTTTTTATCTCTTTTTCGTAATATATTGACATTATTTAAAGATATCTTCGTAATATCATTTTGGTGCATAAAATTTAATAGAAATTGTTGTTTCTCATCACTTACATATGCTAGATTATAAGCAGCTGTCATTGGCATTGCGCCCTCATCTAACAGTTTCAACAGTTTGGGATTTAATTTTCCAAGCCGCAGATATTGTAATACCTTTTGCTTTGACAAATTAAATTCTGAATTAATATCAATATAGATATCTTCTTTATATGTATCATCATAAGAATCTATCAGCCGCCGCAACATACGGCTTAATTCTGAAGGTAACATTTCTGTGTACTGTCTATTTTGTAGATTTGTGATAATAACGATTCGTTCCGCTTTCTTTTCGTCAATATCCGTAAATTCCAGATAGGGAACCTGGATTCCAAGTTCTTCGGCAATATTACATCTATTATGTCCTGCTAAAATAATTAATTGATTATCCTTGGGCCATACACAGATAGGTTCAATAATGCCATCCTTTTTTATAGACTCTACCATAGCGTCCCTTTTATATCCTTCATGAAGTTTTAATATTATCGAATGATCTGGATAATATGTAAATTTATCTGCTGACGCATATTTTACTACTCTTTCAGATTGTTTAGAAATATTTTTTACGATATCATGCAATGGTGAATCTTCTGATAATTCCTGTGTATCGCTATTTATTTGTTCTGTTGCATGAAGTTTCATGGCTTCTCTCCGTGCACGCATTTTATCCCTGTCAGCCATACTATGCCTCCATTTCTTTTATTCTTTCCTCTATTTCTCTTTGCAAATCTTTATAGGAATCTAATACGGATTTTGCTTTCTGTTTTATTGCACGATTACCGGCATCAACATAGGCAGAAATAGACATATATTTATTATGTGCTTCTTTCACAATAACGCCTTCATAAATTGTTGTGTCAAATGGAACTGCTCCATACTTTGTAAATTCAATCAATCTCTGATATTGTTCTAAATGAACATTGTAATCTTTATTTTGTGTTAAAAGAAGTCCTAAGATTTTTGCTTTTGCTTTTATTGTATTCTTTTCAAGAGTCTGTAAATCTATAATAATGTTTTTTATTCCATCAATAGAAGATATCTCGGCATCACTTACTACAATACAATAATCACACGCTATATATGCCATAAATAATAATGGCCCTCTCGCAGGAGCACAATCTAAAAATATATAATCATAATCATCTACTAATTCATCAAACATATCAGCAATTAATAATAAATCTGTCGTTTCATTAAAATCTTTTTCAGAAGAATCTTGTTTATTGCTTGCGGGTATAATATCAAACCCTTCTTCTATATGCTGTATTGCATCTTTTGTAATGGAATCTGTAAATTCTTCCTCATTGATATTATCAATACTATTCATTTCTTCCGATATATCTTGAAGCGTTAGTAATACATCTCTTAAAGTGCTTTTTTTTAGATTCGCTTTAACAAATTTGGATAAAGTTCGTTGCCCATCCATATCAATTGCCAGTACTTTCTTTCCCTGTCTTGCATATAATGTACTTAATTCTAAAGTTGTTGTTGTTTTTCCTACACCACCTTTTTGATTGCATATCATAATTGTTTTCCCCATATTTTTCCTCCATTTACAAAATTAAAAAATGCCTCAAACTCTTGTATTTACTGGGGTTACGGCACTTTGGTAGGATTCTTACCAAAATATTTTTTTGCGTTTTCCATGTAATGATATTATAGCATAAAAGCATATATACAGACAACTGTTATCTTTTAATGTTTATTATTAATCTCAGAATAAATATCTATTATATCTTTTTAAACTTATACTTTGAAAAGTTTGAAATATTTGTTAATGTGATTTGTAATTTAGTATATATTCGTATAACTATCTTGCCTCAATCCAGTGGCTTGTGTCAATTGATTTACCAAAAGTTTTGTAGTTGTTGCACATATAGTCGTATTCATCAATGATTTCATCTTTTGGGATGCGATGCGCTTTTGCCAGTGTCATTGTATAACCGCAGTCAGCGCATTTAATCAGTTCTGCAAAGATGTTTTCAAACTTTCTCGGCTTGCTCTGCACGTTGCGCCTGTCCTGTAGTCCCGCACTTTTCATTTTCTGGATATTCAAAAGTTTTTCTCTTATCCTGTGTTCCTTACGTTCTTTTTCCAGTTTCTCTGCCGCACATCTGCAAAGACAGCCGACAAGGCGTTCCTCTCCCAAGAATGATATTTTTTCTGCTTATTTGTATGGCACTGCCCACACATCAATAATCCGGTATTAGTGTCCGTGTAATCATCAGCCGCCTTATTCTATCATTGGTGATACTTCCCATTTTTCTAATCACTTCATCAATAAACGCTCCAATCATCAGCTGTCACCCTCCTTAAAACCGCCGTTATAGGAATATCTATTTACTGTTTTCTGCGCTACTTTCATATCTGCCTTTTCCAGAGTTCCATAGTGGCTAAATGGTTTTTATATGTTTTTCCTTGAGATGCCATATATTCTGGCAATGTTCTATCATGGACTGGTAACATCTTCAAGCACAGAATGTTTTTTTATGATTGCCGCATTCTTTTCCGCAATCAGCATATCCTGTTTTTCAATTACTTGTTCCCTTTGAGATAGAATATTTTATGCCTTCTGGATTTTCTTCACCAGTTCCTCTATTGCCTGTTCATTTTCAGAAAGAACATTCTTCTGCACAGAGATTTTCTCTTTCTGATTTTCAATGATAAAATCCTGTTTCTCCAAATAGCCACTTCCGCCATATGTTGGTTTCGTCGGTAAGTGAAGATTATTTTTTTGCATTCTGCATCAAAGGTCTGCTTGCGGTTGTTGTTCCTGCCTTTTTTTCTTATCGGGATTGGGTAATGGCACGCCTAATTCTTCAAGTGCTTTTTCCTGCTGGGGACACAGTTCTCTGTAATTATTTTTGCAGTCGAAAACGTGTCTTTCATGGATATGCGGAGTGCCCTCGTTAAGATGTAGTGCCCAGTCTAATATGTGTACATGAGTACCGAATTTTTCTTCCATTTCTGCAAAAAAGTTCTGTTGCAATCTTGGCTAATACTTCCCTGATACGGACTCATCAATCGTCCCGATTTGATAAATGCTTTCTTCGGGAAACGTTTTGTTATTTGTGAGTAAATCTGTCACTGTCCTGTTGCGCTCGGTGTGTCTTGTCTTATCGTTTTGCTTATTCTGGTGTTAGAATATAAATAGTACAAGTTAGATGTGGAATAATCCTTGATATAGATGTAATATAAAAACAACGAATGGAGGATTAAAACATGGCAACACAGTACTCAGAAGAATTTAAGAAAGATGCAGTCAGATATTGGGAGGAACATCAAGAATTAGGTGTAAATGCCTGCGCTAATGCTCATGTACGGTAAAGAAGCAAGCAACCGAAAACAAGAGATAGACCGCCAGCACCACACTATTCCGAACCAAAGAAACCAAAGACCAAAAGACAAGCACCGTGGAAATGTGTATAACTTGCTATTCCGTCATGGAAAAGCTAAAGTGCAGCTTTCCCACATTCTGCAAACAGAATTTCCCACAATTCCATAAGACAGCAAGTTATGCACATTACGCACAGTGCCGACTACTACGGAATCCCTCTCATTCCTATCCCTAACATGAAAATATTAAAAAGATAGACATCCTCATCAAAAATTTATAGATTAGCAACACTAACAAAACATATTATTTTGCCGTTTATCGCAAATTCACTACCGTATACAGTCGAAACATAGATTTTGAAAATATTTGATGGTATAATTGGGATTCAGATAGGAGGTGGCATTTTGAAAGTAGAGATAAATATAGACCATTCCGTAAAGGAAATTGAAGTTCTAATTACGGCGCAAGAACAAAGCGGAACGGTCAATGCTCTATATGGGCATATTGTAGATTTTGATAGAAAGAGCCTTGAAACACTAACAGCATATAAAGACGATATAGCGAAAATTGTATATGTGACAGATATTTTTCGAATATATACAGGAAACCAAAAAGTCTATATTCAAACACTTCAAGGTGAGTACGCTATACGGTACAGATTGTATGAATTGGAAGAGGCTCTCGATAAAAAACAGTTTCTTCGTATTTCCAATTCAGAAATTGTAAATGTCAAAAAAATTCGGGATATTGATTTAAGCATAATAGGAAGAATTTGTATTCGCTTTTTGAATAATACGCAAACCTATGTTTCAAGAAGATATATCCCAAAAATCAAAAAATCTTTAGGAATATGAGGTGATACTTTGAAGAAGAAAGCATTGAAGTTTGGAACAGTAGGTTTTCTGTTTGGGTGTTTTGCATATTTGTTGTTTTCAATCATAGTTTCATTGCGTATGAATACAGGCGATTTCTATTTTGTTCTTCCTGCATTGAAAAACGAATACAGCAACGAACTACTTGCAACTATTGTTCAGATTGCTACATTTACTTGGCTTGGAATAGCTTGTGGTGTTGCTTATATGTTTAGCGAGAATGTTGAATTTGAGCCAAAAAAGCAAGGCGTGGGCTATTTGGTTTCATTAACTTTGGGAATATTGCCATTAGCATGGACAGGACAATGGTATAAACACATTTTCATAGGTATATTCAGCTATATCATAATTGTTGCTATTATTTCACTTTTTTTATTTGTAATTGGATTAGTGAAATTGAAATGTGATGTTGATGAAATCAGACATGCTATTGGGATAGGCGAGGAAGTTAATAATGAAAAAATTTAAGCTGTCATCAAAACAAATAATTATTTGGATATGTGTAAATTATGGTCTGTTTATAATGGCTTTTTTCACTTTAGGATTCATGGATAGCAACAAAAGTATTGTCATTGCCAATTTTATTTTGGATATAGTGCTATGTACAATTTCTCTTGTCCTTAATGTTATACTATTGTCTACAAAATACAAAACACCTATTGTTGGGAAAATAGGTTTGCTGTTTACCACATTATGTTTTGTGGCATTCACCTGTTTTGTGTTCTTAATACCAGAAAACGGGTTGCCCCCTGTTCTATTCAGTCGATTATGACAAATCACGAACTAAAACAGGAAAAACTTGTTTTTACAGCGGTGTATGTACATGAATCAGGGAAAAAAGCAACAGAATGGTTTCTGCTGAGCACGGTAAAGATAAAAGGAGAAAAAGATGTAAAAAAACTAATAGAATGTTATGCACACAGATGGAAGATAGAACGTTTTCATTACATACTAAAGAGTGGCTGTAAAATAGAAAAGAATCAAGCCAGAGAATATGAAAGACTGCAGTTTTTGACGTTATTATATTCAGTTATCGCAATGCAGATACTTAATCTTACCTATTTAGGGAAAATATGTCCCGAACTATCAAGTGAGGTTGTATTTGACGAAGATGAGTGGAAAATATTATATTGTTGTGCAAGAAAAACCAAAGAAATTCCCCAGACATATACGCTTAAAGAAGCAATTTATGACTTGGGAATTCTTGGAGGAATGAAAGGTGCCCCGAGCGATGGTATGCCTAGGGCACGCTCTATTTGGCAGGGATTAGAAGTATTATGCGCATTACTTGCCTATCGAAATTATATTGTATAAATGTGGGTCAAGTTAAGTTCCTGCGAAAGGGTGAATAACCGGGTATTAAATGACTACCATCTTCATGATATGGGCATTCACACCAGAAAGCGTTATTCCTTCTTCACCATGATTATCTGTGTCTGCATCCATCTGGACGCACGGCTGAAGAAGCGGACAAAACAGGAATCGTAAACATAGTATATCTTTGAACTCACGTAATCTTCTTTCAAAACCTGCCGAAGAGGAGGTTTTCAAGTCATGCCCTCCATTAAATTCTTTCGTTACAATGTTAGGCATGCTGTCGTTCTGGTTATTTTCTTCTCATTCTTTCACTTAGCAGCTCCCATTTTTCGTTTCATTTGTCTACTTTCCGAGAGTACTCCATACTTTATGTTAATTAATAGTTACCTCTGTTATTCAATCTTGTCAGCATATTTTTTAATAGAAATCCCTGTCAATATAATAAAAATCAGCCCAAACACAAGTGACAGTTTTTGTATATCCTGACTAATTAAAATCTGTACAATGATTACTGAAAACATTGATGACAAAAATACAGATTGACTTGTTTTCTTGATGAATGCAACACTAATACTCATAAGAGTGAAACTAACTATTAATATGATAGACCAACCAAATTGAATAATCCAATACATAAAATCAGCTTCACTAAATGCATTCAATGACAGTTTCATATATGGGCCTGCCGCAATCAGATAAATAATACTGATAAGTTCTGTAATAAACATAAAACATATCGTCATTCCAAGAACTAATAATACCTTTGCCATCATCCAATGCCATCTGCTGACAGAGTAAGTAAACAATATCATCACTGTTTTTTTTATGTATTCTTCGATAATTACCCTTGTTATGAGGATTCCTGAAAAAATAAGATAACAATCTATAATTGCAGCATTCATCATTTTAATAGCTTCAGTATAATTCGTTGCCTTATCCTGCTCAATCGCAAAGAGTGAAATCGTGGTAAACAAGCACATGCCTATCGTTATAAGCACAGAAAATATAATATATTTTTTTGCTTTTTTAAATTTTGATAGTTCTAACTGTATTAATAATTGCATCAATTTCCACCTACCACTTCAAAAAAATATTCTTCCAATGTTTTTTTCACAACATCTATTTGATAGAGTTTTAATCGACTTTGTATAAATAATTCAGCAAAATAGGATGTATCATAAGTTAAATCAAATATTTGTATTTGTCCGTCATCTATAACTTTAAAATTCTGTATGCCTCTTTCTTCCAGTATAATAGTTGCCTTTGATAAATCATCTACTCTTGCCACAATTTTATCTTTGTTTTCCTGATGAATTTCTTTTAATGTCTTTTCTTCTATTAGTTTACCATTACTCATTATTCCTATATCACTTGCAAGAAAATCCATTTCTGAAAGTATGTGGCTTGAAATAATAATCGTAGTCCCCAACTCTGCATTTAACTGTATAAACAATTCCCGCATTTTTTTTATTCCTTCAGGGTCAAGAGCATTAATAGGCTCATCTAATATCAGTAATTCTGGTTTAATCAGTATTGCTCTTGCAATTGCTAATCGCTGACGCATTCCCATAGAATAATTGATTACTTTTTTCTTGGCATCTTTTGTTAAATCAACCTTGTCCAAGACCTCATCAATTCTTTTTATATCATAATATCCCATATACCTAGAGTGTATCAGTAAGTTTTCTGTTCCTGTTAAATCATCATAAAAATACGGATATTCTATCAAAGAACCTGTTCGATTAAGTTCATGTTTTTCCATTCCGGCAGGATTGTCAAAGACCTGAATATTTCCTCCGTCCAAACGTATTAAATTCATAATACATTTTAATAATGTACTTTTTCCTGCACCATTCGGGCCAATTAGACCAAAAATTTTATGCATTGGAACATGAATGTCTACATTATCAAGAACTTTCTTTGCGGCATAACTTTTATCTATGCCATTTCCTACAACACAATATTCCATCTGCTCACTCCTCGTATAATAAGTTTGTAAGCAAGAAATATTGCTTATGAACTTATTCTTTTTATGTGTATAGTGGTAAGGACATCTAAGAGGAACTCCCCTCACCCTGATTCCCGTCTATACAGTTAATAGTTACATTTTCATTTTCCATAATGGTTAATCCTGTGTTATGATATCAGGCAGAGTCTGATGTCCGAAGGCACTGCTGTTCCTCCTTTCAGCCGGCTTAGCCCGAGACTGCTTCGAAAGCATTCAGCCTGGCACATACGGCACATTCCGCTGACACAGAATTTTCATCCCCAGCCGTTAGCCCCAGCAAGAAAGGCTGACTGGGTGTATGCTCATTGCGCGAGGTTTCGGTCACCGTATGCAGCACAGGATAAACCTTTTGCTTCAGGCTTCACAAATCCCGATCCGAATGGAGGTGATATCATGTTAAAGATCAACTATATGTCCACCTTGTTTGTTGGTATTGATGTAAGCTCAAAGACCAACGCTGTCTATGCCATGGACTTTGAGGAAAACAAATACATCTCATCATCGTTTGGCAATAATCAGCCGGGTGCCGATAAACTTGTGAATATGATTGCGGAATGTATGCAGAAGCATAAAAACCTGGACACGCTTCTTATCGTGCTGGAATCCACCTCTGTATACAGCGTCCATATTTCAAACTTCCTGTCGGCCAGCGAGGTTCTCATGCCCTACAGGCCTTATGTCTTCTGTGTGAACCCAAAGGCCACTTCCAATTACCGAAAGTCTTATATCGGAATGGAAAAGACCGATCCCACAGATGCATATCTCATTGCGGACTTTGGCAGGGTAGGCCGTACGAAAAAACTGGAGCCATGGCGCGGCGGGCAGTTCATAGCCCTCAAACGCCTTACAAGGCACCGCATGCACCTTTCTGAGTGCATCACCAGGGAGAAGACTTATATGGTCTCTAATCTTTATCTGAAGTTCAGTGAGCTTCAGCTCCTTGAAGGTGATGACAGGCCTTTTGGCAGTCTCTATGGCGCCACGTCCTCAGCTGTCCTGACGGAATTTCTGTCACCACAGGAGATCATTGATATGCCGGAAGAGGATCTGCTTGCCTTCCTTGCGGAAAAGAGCAGGAACCGCATTTCTGACATATCCAAAACTTCCGAACTCCTACGGAAGGCAGCCAGGGATTCCTACCGGTTAGACAAGTGCATGTACGAACCACTGAACATATCACTGGCAAGTTCATTTAACTGCATCCATGCCTATCAGAAAGAAATCAGGCTGATAGAGCAGGCGATTGAGAAATGCATCAACGGTATGAACCCTAACGCCCTGATCATCCTCAGGTCCATACCTGGAATAGGTCCGGTATGGGCATCCGGGATTCTGTCAGAAATTGGCGATATAGCAGCATTTCATTCATCCGATGCCCTTGCCAAATATGCCGGGCTTTACTGGCCTAAGGGGGATTCCGGCGATTTCACTTCCGAAGACAACCAAATGTCGAAAGCCGGAAATCCCTATCTTCGCTACTATCTTGGTGAAGCGGCAAACAGCGTCAGGAAACACATCCCTGAATATGCTGATTTCTATGCCAGAAAATATGCTGAGGTAACCAAACATCAGCACAAAAGAGCACTCGCGCTTACATCTCGTAAATTTGTACGACTCGTTTTTGGATTGCTGGTCAAAAACCAACTGTACACCGGCGAAAAGCTGGACACCGAATATAATACCGAGTCGAACTGACATTCAGTTTTGTGTAAAACATACCGAAGGTCTGTTAAAGTTACCCTTTTTTCCGAAAAACATGTCAAAATCTTTTTCAAAAAGTTCTTGACATATCACCAGAATGCTTTTCTATGCTAAATCTGCCTTATCATAATATTTCATAGACATAAAAGCTGATATTGCCAAAACCATAAAACTTATCAAAATAATCCCAGCATAAATCAGAATTAGGGAATAGTCGAAAAAGAAAACCAAATCCAATTGATTCATTCTTAGAAGCTGCGGCAGGATAAATGGAGAAGCCATAATAATAACCGCAAAGACAAATTTTGTTTTTTCATATCCGAACTTATACTGTACCGGCAGGTAAATACCAATAAACACAGATATAACCAAAAACATAAGCACCAACAAATTCATATCCAAACTTCACAATTCGATATGTGTCAAGCAAAGCGTCTTTTTCTTCCTGAAAAACAATATGCCCCTTGTCAATCATAATGAGCATATCTGCTATCTTATCAAGGTCGGAAGTAATATGTGTTGAAAAGAAAACCCCCTTGCCGCCATTTGCCATGTAATCTGTTAGGATTTTTAAAAGCTGGTTTCTGATTAATGGGTCAAGTCCGCTTGTAGGTTCGTCCATAATCAATAATTCTGCATTATGAGAAAGGGCTAATGCAAGTGCATACTTCATTTTCATACCTTTGGAGAGCATATTGATTTTTTGTTTTGGGTCAAGTGAAAACATATCCATATAACGTTTAAAATCCTGTTCAGACCATGAAGTATACGCCGATGAAATGATGCTTTTCATTTCAGCTAAAGTAAGTTCATCATAAAAACAGCCATCATCTAAGACAACGCCTATTCGGTCTTTAATCTGCTTTTCATTTCTGTCCATGTCAAGACCAAAAAATTGGATATTACCGGAACTTCTGCTCGTCAATCCTAAAAGTGTACGCAATGTGGTCGTCTTACCAGCTCCATTGATACCAACAAAGCCTGTTATACATTCCTCTGGCAATGAGAATGTCACATCTTTTAGAGAAAAGTCCCCATACGACTTGCTCAACCCATCTACTTTCAAAATATTGTTCATTTCAATCCTCCTCGTAAAGAATATCC
>Ga0224740_10054_pt1 | contig 25319 bp, 25 predicted proteins | sample LIM_E_Water_Bulk_FD_161634 | JGI IMG/M metagenome (GOLD analysis project Ga0224740, IMG submission 161634) | Enriched cells from gastrointestinal tract of the lab mouse from Pacific Northwest National Laboratory (PNNL), Richland, Washington... | ecosystem: Host-associated > Mammals > Digestive...
AGGCGTTCATGAGCAGGAGGAACACCTGCCCGCCGAACATCCGGCACCAGGACTTAAAAATGTTGGAGGTGGACTGGGAGGCTCCCATGGAAAATGCCACGGGCGCTGTGTAGACCAGTACCCCCAAAAGGACATACCGCTCTGCCGCTTCCAAAAGGAGCTTCAGGTAGTTCCATGCCAGAATCAGAACGATAATCAGCGTGATCAGCGCCACCGCACCGTTGGCGCAGACACCGATGATAGCCAACATCACCGAATTAAAGTCCGCGAAACTTAAAGCGGGCAGGTCGGAATCCATGATCCAGTGATAGGGGGTTCCGCCAATCTTTAAGACAGTATCCACGATCCCGTCCGAGAAATAGGCCAGCAGGATGAAGAGGACGGAGCGGATGCTCAGGCGCACCGGGTCCTCCGCCTCAATGCCGGCTCCCAGGCCGAAGTTCTTAAACAGCTGCCATACCCAGTTTAAAAGGATGATGCCGATAGCCAGCGCCACAAAGACCTTATACATGGTCTCGGCGGCAGGGAAGTAACGGAGGAACACGGTCATGTCACAGCCCAGCGCCCCAAGGACCGAGGTGGTTATAAGGTCAAGGCCGTTCATTACCTGTTCGGCAATCCACTCCACAATGCCGTCTAAAATACCCATAAATGATCACTCCTTTCCGGCATCAGCCACTCCACTTGCCATCCGCAAAGAACGGGGTGATGTAGGCCATGATGAACCCCAGGCCGTTTAAGATCGCCCAGGTGATGCAGATGCGCTTCAGCCATGCGCGGCTTTCGTCCACCGTGCGGCCGGAGCGGGAGAAGTTCATCATCAGCAGGGCCACCGAAGCGGTGACGATAGCGGCCACGGTGGAAATCAGTACGATCTGGTTATAGACGTCTTTCATGATCTCCGTGGCTTTCGTCCATACATCTGCGGCATAGACCGGCTGGGTCGTCATTAAGAACATCATAAAACTCAGGAAGGCATAATAGGCTGCCTTTGCAGGGGAAAATCTGCGGCGGGGCTTCTTACCTGCCGGGGCAGGCGTCTGCAGTTTGTTTTTCAGTCTCAATTTGTGGACCTCCTTTAAATAAGATTTGGTTGTGGAAAGAAAAGACCATGCCACAGGGACAGGCACGGTCTTCTTTCTTTGGGCTGGCAGGCGGGGAAAAGCCGGATTACGCGGTAAGAGGCGCAAAAAAAGCACCTTTCTGGAAAGGTGCCACGCCAGCCCGGATTGCTTTTGGGTGCAGTTTTAAGCATATTTAGTGTAACATATCCCTTTTTACGAGGAAAGAGCAGAACCGTGCCAATTTTGTGCGGAATTGTGCCAATTTCGTGCCAACAGCAGATTCTATTGTAAAACCATAGAAGACTCGTAAAATGACATAGTGCTGTCTGCCATGTTACAAGTCTTCTTACTGTGAAACTCTATGCTAAACTTTGAAATTTCATATTGACATATTTTTAAACTTCTTATAGAATAATAGAAAGAAGAAGCGAGTTTCTTACCGTACAGCTTATTGCTCAAGCGGCTTACCCGTTTCTTTTTTTATGTTTACCAAATCATACAGATATAGTTTTCCATCCTGGGCATGACGGATCAGTAGAACGGCCTGGAATACATTGAATCGTTCCAGTTCTTGATTTTCATTATAGACTGGAAGCGCAAATTTTGTATCATACCGATACCACCCATATTTTGCGTCAGAATCGTGTTTTTCTTTAAGATTTTCTTTGAACCGCTTTTTAGAAGCAATTTCTATCAATTCTGGAAGACCCTGTGCTGCATTCGCTTTTGCCTTTGCTAAAGCTCCTTTTAGCTTTTTGGTATAGTTTGACCCTGTAAACTCGTCCGGCAGATCAGAGCCAATATAGATCATATCACTGGTTTCAATAATGCTGTAATATTCCCCAACAAATTGTTTCAGATATTTTTCCACTTCAGGCCATTCAATTTTTTGCCTGCCTTTAAAAGCAATATCATTTATGACAACAATTTTCCCACCATCCAGATCATCAATTACATTTATATTTCTTTCCATTGTGTATCCTCCGTATATTTACGTGCTTTAGCCACCGGACAACTTCTTGTATTCTGAATTTCAATGTAGTGCTTTTCTGCAGATAGTATAGCAGAAAAGCACTTGTTGCTCAATCAATTTGTATTGTAGTAAAGATATCTTTACCCACTTATAAATACCTGTATGGTCGGTCATACTGCAAATGCCCCTGTACCACTTTTGCATGGTTCAGGATCTGTATAAAAGACTTGTCCTGGTTCTCCAACGCCTTTTTATATCCAGCTTCTGTCAGAAACAGCCTCATTCTGTCACCTTTATCACCTATGGACGATTCACCTGAAAGCACATCAAACACAATCATATGCGTCACTTCCGGGTCAAAGCGTTCCAATGCCATGATGTCATGCCCTTCCAGTTTCCGAGCGCCGGACTCCTGCCGAGCCACAGCAATCATCTCCCCAACCGTCCTTGCTTTCCAGGGCAGGCGATAGTTTCTCTGAATGTCACAGATCAGCTCCCTGCAGTCATCTTCCGAAAGCTCACGAAGTTTCTTTAACAGATTTTCTGCAGTTGCTTTTATATCATAGTCGCAGGTATACCGGCAGAGCATAGCAATCTCCTGTATCGCATCATACCTGCGGCAGCTTTCTAGCTGGAATACCATCCTCTTTTCATCCTCGGTCAATGTTATCATATATTTCCTCCAATCCGGCCTGATCGCCTGTAAATACCATATAGCTGCTTATTTTTGTTCTCCGGCATCCTTATCATCTGGAAAGAACTTTTCCAGAATGTCAATACTGTCCTTAGATGTATACCCCCATAGGATAGAGCTGAGTGCGTCAATCGCCTCCCGTCTCCTGCGGTAATAGGTGCGGAAACTGATATCCCGGATATGGGGGCGCAGTTTCTCTATGATTTCCTCCACATTTCTTAACTGCTGCGGGGAGAGGAAAGAGTAATACAGTAGCCAGTAATAACTTTCCCCATTCTTGTGTTTGGTACGGAGCAGGTCGATGGAGGTATCCAGAAGTTTCAGCATCCGGTGGCTCCGCTCAATACATTTGGCATGGTGTTCAATACTGCGGTCTGACAAATCTACTCCCGCCACATAAACGGATTCCAGAAAGTCCTCAATGGAACTCCCATACTCTATCTCAAACCGGCTCCGCACCTGCTGGACGGACAGCTCCAGGCTCCACACCACATCCCTGTATTTCTTCAGCAGCTTCCAGGTGTCATGGTACAGCGGGTTATTGGCAATATTTATTTCTTCCTGATCCTTTTTCATGCCCTGGCACCCCCTTCCCTGTCTTTTTCGGCAGGAGAGAGCGTCAGCTCAAAGGTGTAGACCGGCTTGTCCTCCCCACAGGATACGGTCATCCCAAACCGTACAACCCCCTTCTGTATGTGGGATATATACTCTTCCCTGCAGGCGTCTGATAAAGGATATAACTTATATATGGATTTCGGACACCGGAAGCAGGAAATACCTTGTGCATCAAGGATTTGCGCCATTTTTGTGATGACAGTTTCCATGTTCGATTTTGAAACGCTGGATAATTCCTCTGAAACGCATATCTCATGCTCTGTAACAGCAGAATCTGTCTGTGTATCTGTTTCATCCATTTCATCCGGCAGTGTAAGATTGATTTTCAGAACCATGGCAACCTCCTCCTTGTCAACAAGGACATCTGATATCTGGAACATGGTGGAAAGGTAGCTGTTCAGATAGATCACGCTGCCTGTTCTTCCGGGGAATGACATTAAGGAGATATAGTCCATGTCAGCGAGCTTTTTTAGCACACGTCCTGTTGTAGCTTTGGAGATGCCCCAGCGAACAGCCATTTCACTGTAAGCCGCCAGCGGGAAGCCGGTGCCATTGCGGAAATAGACAACCGGGCCGATCTCCGAACCCTGCACCTGGCTGTCATTGTAGACAGCGGACATCCACAGGTCCAGCAGGATATCCATTTCAGAGCAGCGGCCGGCGCTGACCAGTTCTGTTGCAACCACAGTAGGCATAAAGAAAAAGCCCGTATCTTTTTGACAGGGGCAGTTATAGTCCAGCACAGTATTATGTTTTTTCCAGTCGCGGATCTTGTATTTGATTACTTTCCCACGGTCAAGGAAAAGATAGGAGATAAGATGGCGTTTCTGCAGCTCATCCAGGATGGAGACGGCCTGGCACTGAAAGCGGGTACGGAACCATGTAGCCAGTTCCTTCACGGTACAGATCCACTCACCGGGGTATACGGTATAGCCAATACCGTCTATGCGGAGGTAAGAAGTACGGAAATTTGCATAGTTGCAAAGTACCGTATAATAAAAAAGACCGGAGCCCCCGCCAGTGCGAATGCTTCGGTCTGCCATTAAGTTCTGGATAAACTGCCGGTAGATCCGGCAGCGTGGATAGTCCACGATCTGTTTGATCTCTAATTGATATTCTGACATAGAACCCTCCATGTATCAGCAAAGCCTGTTCTGGAATAATAAGTCCGTTTTTGTTGTCAGCCAACGTGGGCTATGGTAAAATGACATCATCCGATGTAGTCAGACGTTTCTGCCTGGGTACACAGCAACAACAAAATATAGACTTTAAAATGAATTAAGCTAATCGGATTAGCATAAAAATCAGCTGATGATCCTGCTAATTTTTTGCTAATCGACGTTCCTGAAAACGGCTTTTGCTAATTTTCTGCTAATTTGATGAAAGTTGATAGTAGTAGATGAAATTGTGCAATATGCAATAAAAAGGCACAATAAACTGGGTTCTACGAGGACACTTTAGACATGAAAGAGCATGAAAAGAGGTGTAAGGTAACCGCAGGGCAAGGTATAAGTTTTCCTCCTAAGCCCCAGTTGTGAGTTCGATTCTCGCAGGGAACATCAAAAGAGTGTAAATTTGAAAATGACAAATCTACACTCTTTTTTGTTACAATAAGCTGTCTCGCGGAGCGTGGCAGCGTTTGTTACAATAATCTGGCTTGCGGAAAGTGGAATCGTTTGATATTTCTTATTCACACAACACAATCGTAAAAATGGTTCCACCGCCCTTTGCATCTTCAACAGTAATAATTCCCCCATGTTTATTTATAATTTCATAAGCGATGGATAATCCCAGGCCAAAGTGTCCTTTCGTACTTCGGGATCTTTCTGCCCTGTAAAAGCGGTCAAATATTTTGGATTTATCTTCATCAGGAATTCCAATCCCATTATCTGCTACAGATATATAGAAATTACTTTTTTTATATGCAAGGGAAAGGCTGATTTTTCCTTTTTCAGGGGTATAACTGATAGCATTGTGTATTAAAATAGAAAATACCTGTTTCAAGCGGTCAGGGTCGCATAAACATACAGGCAGCGGATCTTCCGGAAGTTCTATGAAAAGCATGACATCCTTTTTCTTTGCAAGGGGTTGAAATGCCTCATAAGAATTTATAAGAAGGGTATCAAGCTCCACAGGCTTTTTCTGGACCAAAAACTGATGCTGGTCGGATTCTGAAAGGGTAAGCATATCATTTATCAGGGAAGACATGCGCAGACCTTCCTGTTTAATGGTATTTAAAAACTGTGTCTGTTTATAGGGAGATGCATCCATACAGCATTCTGCGGAGGAAAGAATGACAGCGAGAGGAGTTCTTAGTTCATGGGAAGCAGAGGCTACAAAGGCGGTCTGTTTTTTCTGGTTTTCCATAATAGGTTTTAAAAGCTTTCCAGTAAATACCCATGAAAAAGCGGCCAGAAAGATAACGGCAATAAAATTTATCAGAGCAAAAAGTATTCTCTGTTCATAGATCTGCTTCTTTAATCCATTAAGAGAAGTAAAAACAAAAATCTGTAACAGGGAAGAAGCCTTCTCGCATTTAATAACACTGCCAAAGAAATCTTCTTTTACAGAAGAAGATGTAAATTGAAATTCCGAATGATAAGCGCTATATGGGGACGATTGTATCTGTTCAATTTTAAACATGCGATTGTAGGCATCGATACATTCATTGAGAATATCATTTTTATAAGATTCATAGGAGTCATTAAGCCGGTTATACAAAAATGGAATACCATTATCCAGCAAAAAAAAGGTATAATTATTTTGGTACTCCATTTTAGATATCCATTCCATTGATATAACTGGCTGCTGCTCTAAATTGGTAGTAATAGTATTCATATCATTTTTAAATGAATTATACTGATTTTCATAAAGCGCTGTTTCGGAGACATACAAGTAGCCAAGAGACATAATAATCATAATAGCTGTGGTAATTCCGGCGCAGAGTGCAGTTAAACGAAGGTGGACTTTTCTGTACATAAAGAATCTCCAAAACAATATAGACTTCTAAAGGTCTGATTTATCCTGTAAACAGTATCCAATTCCGCGGATAGTTTTGATTTGCAGGCGGCTTCCTGTGCCTTTCAGCCTTCTGCGCAGAAAATGGATATAGTTGTCCAGATTTCCATCCTCCACGTCACTTTCGGGGCCCCACACTTTTAAGAGAAGAAGATTTCTGGATAAGGTCTGGTCTTTTCTTCTTAGAAAGGTTTCCATTAAGGCGGCTTCCCGCCTTGACAAAGTACAGCTTCCCGAAGGGCCCTGAAGGCGGTCTTCATCCATGTACCAGATTACATCAGATATGGTAAGGACATTATCGGAATTTAAAGAATTAGGGCGTCTGGTGAGACAGCGGATACGGGCAAATAACTCTTCAATGGCAAAAGGTTTTACAAGATAATCATCAGCTCCTAAGTCCAGCCCTGTTACTTTATCAGATAAAGTGCCAAGAGCTGTTAGGAGAATGATAGGCGTTGTGATTCCCTTTTTTCTAAGTGTGGTCAAAACCTGCGTTCCTTCCATACGAGGAAGCATCCGGTCTAAAAGTATCACGTCATAAATATTTTGTTCCCCATAATAACAGGCCTCCTCTCCGTCAAAGCAGGAGTCAACCGTAAAACCTTCCAATTCCAGCTTGAAAGTAAGGCTTTCATTTAATTGTTCATCATCTTCTACAAGTAAAATTCTCATTTGGTCATCCTCTTTATATTCATAAACTAACAGGAACAGCTCCAATGTCATTAGGTTTATGAAGCGTCAGTATATGATATTTCCTTTATTCATTCTATCACAGAAACCTTTAATTAGTCTCTAATATTTCTTAGAGAAATTTTAGAGATTGACCTGCTATGATGATTAAAAAGTTAAGCCGGTAATATAAAAGGCTTGGAAGTGAGGTAAATTATGAAATTGAAAGCAGTTATTTTATTATGTGTATGTTCTTTATTAAGTATGACGGGATGCAGTGGGAAAGAAGAACAGCCGGAAGTTGTTGTGGATAATTTTGAGAAATTAGTCCAGAATGGAGAGGAAAATCCAACACAGGAACCAAAAACGGAGATGCAGGAAGAAACCACATCCAAAGAAACAGATATGAAAAATCCTACACAGGAAGAAGCCATTCCAAAAGAAACAAATATGGAAATATTGGAGGGCAATATTAAAAGTATTGGCAACGAAAGTGTTGTTGTGTGTAAGTCATATACAACGGAGGCTGAGGATGGATTGGTCATGGTATCATCGGCAGACGAAAGCGGTAATGAAACACTTGTTACAGTGAATTTTACAGAAGATATGAAATGGGAACTGCACACCGTTAAAAACAGCGGCATAAATGGTGATGCCGATGTTACCATATCAGAGGCGTCCTTTTCAGATTTAAAAGAAGGAGTAAGTGTGAAGATGACAGGATATTATGTAACAGAGGAAAAAGAATTTACGGCGGATAAAGTGGTTATCTACTGCTTTGTCTGATTAGAAGCCGTACAAAAACAATAAAGAAAGATGGAGGGTAGTATGTCTGGAAAAATAAATAAGATAAAGGGAAAACTGGCTGTATTAATGCTATTTGTCATGGTTGCATCTTCCTTTGCCGGATGCGGTAAAACTCAGACAGATACAACAGAAACAGAGAATAAACAGAATGAAGAAACCCAGGGGAAAGAGAACCCACAGCCTATGGCACAGGAAGAAGAAAAATCCGATGTTCCAGAAAGTCCTGATAAGAGTACTGCCATGGGAAGGTATGTGGAAAGTACGATGGACTTATCAGAGTATTGTTTAAATACCCTGGAGTTTAAGAAACAGCCGGATGGAGGCATTGCCATAGCAGACAGGCATAACGACAAAGCGGTATCAAAAGATAACGGCATTACCTGGGAGATACAAAAGGAAGAATGGTTTACTGCTCTTAAAGAAAAAGATGCATACATCATGTCCATAGCTTACGGTGCTGACGGTACAACAGGTATTGTCTATGATGCAAACGAGGATCAGGAAGATGATATTCATTCGGTGGGGCTTATTATCAGACCGGATGGAACGCAGATACCTTTTGATATACCGATTACCGATGAAGAAGGTTTTGTGAGAAAAATATGGATTTCTGATTCAGGAAGAGTTTTTGCCACGACACTAAAAGAGACAATTTATGAAGTAAAAGAAGATGGCAGCAGTGAGAAGTTCCTTAAAGTGAGTGGAAGGCCGGAACTGATTAATTTTCAGGGAAACATCATGATAATAGATGGCAGCTATTTTGAAGGACTGGTGCTGTATGATATAGAAAAAAGAGAATATGTGGAGGATGAAGTCTTAAATATATTTGTCAAAGAAAATTATAAAGACAGAGGATATAATACTTCTGACTGTTTCGATATATATTTCTTTCCAGGTGAAGAAGGTGTAATTTATCTTGCAGGAAATAAAGGGCTTCACAGGCATGTAATTGGCGGAAGTGTTGTGGAGCAGGTCATTGACGGAAAACTTTCCTGCTTCAGTAACCCTTCTTATTTGTTAAAAGGAATGGTGATGCTTCCAGATAATGAGTTTCTTGCACTGTTTGTCGATGGAAAACTGGTGCGTTTTACATACGACCCTAATATTCCCACAGTGCCTGACAAGAAGCTGAAAATTTACAGCCTGGAAGAAAATGATTTGGTAAAGCAGGCAGTTACCATTTACCAGTCACAAAATCCGCAAGTTTATCTGGATTATGAAGTAGGATTAAGTTCAGAGAGCGTGACAAGAGATGATGCTCTAAAGAAGCTGAATACCCAGATTATGGCAGGGCAGGGACCGGATTTGCTTATAGTGGATGGAATGCCTTTGGATTCTTATATAGAAAAGGGACTTCTTCTTGATTTAAGTGACTGCTTAAACAGTATGGAAAGTAAAGATAAACCTTTTGAAAATATCATCAATGCTTTCAAAAAGGATGGCAGTGTCTATGCAATACCCTGTGAAATACAGATTCCGCTGATAGAGGGAAAAGAAAAGTATGTATCTGGGGCAGACAGTCTGGAAGGTATTGCCAGTATGGTAGAAGAAATAAGGAAAGATACCCCGGAAGCGGATATAATGGGAATATGTTCAGAAAAAGGGGTCATGAAATTATTTTCCATGGTATCGGCACCTAAGTGGAAGACGGAAAAGGGGGAACTGGATAAAGAAATCATAAAAGACTTTTTACAGCAGACAAAAAGGATTTACGACGCCCAGATGGATGGTATTTCGCAAAAGGCTGTGGAAGATTATGAAAGAAGGAATCAAAATTATAATGCTTATTATGGTATCAAATTTGATGAAAGTGATTACGTATTGATAATGAATTCACTTAATATAGTGGGAGAATATCATCTGGCTGAATTTGGAGCAGCATATTACAGGGGAGACTTGACACAGGCATTTTCTGTCAGCAGGATCAAAGGATTTGAAGATGACAGGGTGGTGCTTATGAAAGGACACAGCAAAGATGTATTTATTCCTAAGACTATGATAGGAATCAACGCAGCTTCCAAAGAAACAGAAATAGCCATAGATATGTTGAAAGTCCTTTTGGGCAGGGATAACCAGTCTACCTTATATAAGGGATTTTCCGTAACGGAAGCAGGACTTGAAGAAATGTTTAAAATTGATGAAAGTTATATCAACGAGGAAGGAATATATAGTTCCATTGGTAGTTCGAATGTAGACGGTAAAGAAGTAGGTATGGCAATATACTGGTTTACAGATGAACAAAAACAGCTTACACAGGACTGGATCAAGGGGCTTGGTACCGCTTATGTGCCGGATACTGTATTGGAAAATGCGGTATACGAAGAAGGAGAAAGTTATATGAAAGGGGAACAAAGCCTTGATGAGGCAGTAAATGCAATAGAGCAGAGAGTAGCTATATATATGTCAGAATAAAAAAGTATCTAAAGCGTCAGTTTCTGGCGCTTTAGATTAACATAAGGATAGCTTCGAAGCACAAAAACGTTTGTCTGGAGGTTTTAATTGAAAAGAGGAAAGAGAATAAGAGCCTTTATAATTTTTATGGCGCCCAGTTTTTTAGGAGTGGTAATTTTCGTGATACTGCCTTTTGCGGATGTAATGAAAAGATCATTTACCACAGCAGTTACCGGAAATTTCACAGGTATAACAAATTATATAACAGTTTTTCACAATCAGGCATTTCTGATAGCCGTAAAAAATACTGTAAAGTTTACCCTTGTCTGTATTCCCCTTCTGGTTTTTATTGGTTTTATGATAGCCATGCCTTTAAGCGGACTAAAAGATGGAGGACTTATTAAATCCATTTATTTATTCCCCATGGCGATGCCCACAGCAACCATTGTAATAGTCTGGAAAATGGTATTTTATAAAGAAGGATTTATCAATCTGGTTTTGACAGAAATAGGAAAGTGGACGGGATCATGGGGAGAAGTACATACAGGTTATCTGGATACGGACGCAGCCTTCTGGGTGCTGGTGTGCAGTTATATCTGGAAAAATACTGGTTATACAGTGGTGCTGTGGCTTGCAGGTATTCTTGGGATTCCATCAGAACTTTTGGATGCGGCCAGAGTGGACGGGGCTGGAAAGTATAAACGTATCTGGTATATCATACTCCCTAATTTGAAAAGCACCCTGTATACCATTGTGATACTTTCCTTTTTAAATTCATTTAAAATTTACAGGGAAGCTTATCTGGTATCGGGAGCTTATCCCCACAAGAGCATTTACCTTTTACAGCATACATTCAACAATTGGTTTGTAAATATGGAATTTGATAAAATGGCGGCAGCGGCAGTATGTACAGGTTTTTTCCTTCTGGCAGTGATTTTACTGTTACAAAAAATATGGGACAGAGATGAAGTATGAGAAATGGGAAACAGATAGAAAAAAAAGAAAAAGCAAAACAGAAAATCAAACAAAATATAAATCAGGCATTTGTTCTGGTAATTTTGATACTTCCGGGTATATTTGTGATATGCCCTGTCATCATACTGATTACAGGATCGTTTATGGACCAGTATGAATTAAAGGAATATCTAAGTCCTATTTTTATGGAAAATCTATCATACGTTAGCTGGAAGCTGATGCCTGATTATCCCTCCTTTGGGAATTATAAAAAATTATTGTTCCAGGACCCTTCCTTTTTTATTTTATTTTGGAATTCCATGAAAATGACTGCATGTATTTTAGGCGGCCAGCTTTTGGCAGGAGTGCCTGCTGCCTGGGCTTTTGCAGTATATAAAGGCAGGGCAGGAAAAATATTGTTTGCTTTTTATGTGGTGTTGATGCTGCTTCCTTTCCATGTGACAATGCTGTCAAATTATCTTGTACTCAATAAATTGTTCCTTTTAAATACCCAAAAGGCAGTTATCTTACCTGCCGTTTTTTCAACTTTTCCAATTTTTCTTTGTTATGGGGGGTTTAGGAGTATCCCCGTCCAGCTTTTTGAGGCCGCCAGAGTGGATGGGGCAAGGGAGTGGAACATTTTTTTACAGATTGGCCTGCCTCTTGGAAAGACTGGTATTCTATCGGCCATAGTGCTGGGAGCTCTGGAATACTGGAATATGATGGAGCAGCCTATGGCATTTATAGATGATAAATCTTTGTGGCCTTTATCTTTGTATCTGCCGGAAATAACCTGGGCAAAGGCCGGATATGCATTTTGTGCTTCTTTTATCACACTGATACCGGCCGTATTTGTATTTGCCATGGGACAGGATTATCTGGAACAGGGTATTGTTTATTCTGGTTTGAAGGAGTAGAAAAATGATAAAGAAAAAAATGACTGGAGGATTTATTCTCTTTTTGGGGTTTATGTGGCTGTGTACTTTGATTTCAAAAAGTTTTTATACCACAAAGCTTCCGGTGGTAACTACTTCTGTATTGGAAGAAAAATATATAGAACATATTGTAGAAGCAGACGGGATTGTGGTAGAAGGTGGAAAACAGGCAGTGACAACGCTCGCAGGACTGCGTGTGGAATCACTTATGGTTCATGTGGGGGACAGGGTAGAGGAGGGGGATGTGCTCTTTAAAATTGACCTGGATGATTTAAAGGAAATTATGAAAGAAAACCAGACGCAAATTGATAAGCTTCAGCTTCAGGTAAACGCTATCCTTGAAAATCAGGAACTTGCAAGGCAAAAAAAAGAAATTGAAGAAGCCCGGGCAAGGGAAGACTATGACAGAACGGCAAGGGAAAAAAATACCGACGTTGGGAGAGCGGCAGACGTATATGCCCGAACCATGGAAGAATTGGAGGGAGCGGATGGCGAAGCAGGATATCAGGAACTGGAGGATGCTTTACAGCAGGCAGCCTATGGGGAGGCCGATGCTATGCGGGAGAGAGACAGCGCTATGAGACAGGCACAAAGAGATATTGAGGATATTCTTTTTCCGGAGGCTTCTGACGCTACTTTATCCGTTACCCGGACGGATATAGGGAGACTGAAAGAAAATCTTTCCTCCTATCAAAAAATCATGGATAATCAGGGAAATGTGACAGCAGACGCGTCGGGAATGATAACGGATATTTATATAGAAGCAGGAAGCAGGGTGCCGGATTCTGCAGCTATGATGATGACCGATGACAGTATTCCCTGCCAGTTCAAAGTACTTCTTGATAAGGAACAGAAAAAATATGTGGGATTTGGGGATGAAGTATCCCTGAAACTGGATGGCAGCAGACAGAAAATGGATATGCATATTGACTATTTTTCCGAAAGCAGAACCATGCCCGGAAGTTTTGAAACTTATATTGCACTCCCGGAAGGTACAGGGGTTCCGGGACTTTCTGGTACTATCACCCGCTCGGAAACAGGAGAAAAATATAATTACTGTATTTCCCCGCTTGCCATACACAGAGGAGAAAATAACATAGCAATTGTTTATGTATTAAAAGAGCGGGAAGGGATTCTTGGCAGGGAATATTACGTGGAGGAAGTAAATGTAAAGATACTGGATGAAAATGACAGGTGGGCAGCGGTGGAATCCCCGTCCTTGGATAGAGAAAGCAAAATCATTGTTTCCTCTGACAAAGAATTTGCAAAAGGTGATGTGGTCAGATGGGTAGAATGAAAGCTCTTTGGAAAGAATAGACAGAGTATTTTGACAGCAGATGGGTGTAGTAATAGGAAAGGAAATGTGATATTATAAAAAACAAAAGATTTCTATAAAAAATGATGGGAATGAGGAAGTACAACAAATGAATTATATTGTACTGGATCTGGAATGGAATCAGGGTTCAGGGCAGGAGCCGGAAGTGAAAGAGATGCCATTCGAGGTCATTGACATTGGTGCAGTTAAATTAAATGAAAAAAGAAATATCATGGATAAGTACAACCAGCTAGTAAAGCCTGTTGTTTATCATCAGATGAACAGAATCACCAGTGATTTGGTACATCTTCATATGGAAGATCTGCAGAAAGGCCGTTCCTTTGTGGAAGTAATGAATGAGTTTTTGGCCTGGTGCGGGGAAGATTATGTTTTCTGCACATGGGGGCCTTTAGATTTATTTGAACTGCAGAGAAATATGCATTATTTTCATATGGAGCCTTTGAGCGGAAAGCCGGTTAAATTTTTAGACGTGCAGAAGCTGTTCAGTATTGCCTATGAGGACAAAAAGAGCAGAAGAAGCTTGGAGTATGCCATTGACTTTTTGCAGATAGAAAAAGATGTTCCTTTCCACAGAGCTTTCAGCGATGCCTATTATACGGCGCGGATTCTGGAACAGATGGAGGAAGAGGTTCTTGAAAACTATTCCATAGATACCTATATACTTCCTAAAACCCGTGAAGAAGAAGTACATGTGATGTTCCATGATTATATGAAATATATTTCGAGAGAATTCCCGGATAAGCAGAAAGCCATTGAGGACAGGGAGGTCATCAGTACAAAGTGCTATCTCTGCCGCAGAAATATCCGTAAAAAAGTCCGGTGGTTTTCCACCAATGGAAAGCATTATTACAGCATTTCCGTCTGTCCTGTGCACGGTTATATGAAGTCCAAGATCAGAATCCGGAAATCTGAAAATGACAAAGTGTATGTTGTAAAAACTTCCAAGTTTATTACGGAAGAAGAATGTCAGAAGATTATGAAAAGAAAATCTAAAAAGCCAGCCATTTAAAAAAGTCAGCAGCATTGCTTAAATCAAATATCAAAACCGTCAAACCGGGAAGAAGAAAAATCAGGACCTTCTTTCCGGTTTCTTCTGCGTTTTCTGGTGTATCTTCTTGTGACCTTCCTGTTTTCAAGAAGATTATAATTTTGGAAAATGGAACGGACTACGAAAATGGTAATCAGCAAAACGGCCACGATCAAGGTAATGATCAGAACCAATTTGACATTGATTATAATGACATCGGGTTCTTTATCTTTTGGATTTTCCAAATTTTGTGCATCATGGGAAAAATCATAGGCTGCCGCTGTGTCTTTTACCAGGTCTACAGTGGAGGTTCCTACATAGGTTCCATGATAGTAATAGTTGATAACAGCCACTTCATTTTCTTCTATGGTATCGTAGGATATATCGGAATCCAGTTCATCAAAAACGGCCGTTTTGGGCATAATCAGGTAGCTGTCCGGGTTTAAAGACAAAATAGGCTTGGAGTTGCCGAATATATCGCTGGAGGTATTAAAAAAATTGGAATTTTTGATAGAGTAATTTGTTTCATTTTCGGCCACATTGACAGTGGAAAAATTGGCAAATCCATAATCAAATAATTTTACGGTATCGTAAAACTGTTCCGGGGACTCTTCTTTCATGATAACACAAATCAGTTTCATCCCGTTTTGTTCTGCACAGGTCACCAGAGTTTGTCTGGAATCGTCTGTGTATCCAGTCTTCCCTCCTTTAATTCCTTCGTAAGGAATCTCTCCGGTAATAAGCTTATGTTTGTTCCGCTGGATAAAATCATCGGGCTGGGTATCGGTGGCTTCAAAATGATGGGAGCTGGTATTGCCCAATTTGGAAAGCAGTTCATTTTGAAAGAAAGCTTTTGCAATCAGAGCCAAATCGCGGGCGGAGGTATAGTGATTTTCGTTAAAAAGTCCATGGGCATTGACAAAGTGGGTATTTGTACAGCCAAGTTCAGCGGCTCTTTCATTCATCATTTTGGCAAAATCATCCATGGATCCGGCAACATGTTCCGCGACGGCGTTAGCTACTTCATTGGCAGATCCTACTAAAATGCCATAAAGACATTCTTCCATGGGCATGGCCTCTCTTGCGTCAATGCCGATATTGGAGCTTCCCGGTTCAATACTGAAAACAGCATCATGGGAAAAAGTAACAATCTCGTCCATTTTACATTTTTCTGCCGCAAGAAGACAGGTCATCAGTTTGGTAGTGCTGGCAGGAAACTGTTTTTCATCAATATTTTTAGCATAAAGAATCACACCGGTGTTTACTTCCAGTAAAATGGCGGACTGGGCCCCAATAGCCGGGCCGGCCGGCCAGTTTTCAATCTGGTTGGTCTGGATGGGAAGAGATTTCCGATCTTCTGCTTCCAGAAGTGCGGCTTCTAAGCTTTCGGGCGCAGCAAAAGCGCTAAAACCAGTACTAATAAAAATGAATATACATAAAAATGCGGATAGAGCATGAGTTCTCATCCGCTTTAAACCATAATCCTTCATAGATTCTCCCTGTAAAAATTATGCGGCCTGCCTAAAATACTATATTTATTAGTTTACAATCTGCCTTTCTGATTGACAATAGTTAATTCATCCAATTTTTTGCATTATTTTAACTTTCCTTTCTGAAAAAAAAGTAGTAAAATGTTTACTGTTCATATTTGTAGATAATATATATATAAGGAAGTAAGGGATGAGACTTAGGAATATTAAAGGTGCAAGAGATGTAATAGCAAAAAGCCCGCTGGTAGTCCATGAACCGGAGCAGGCAAAGGGAAAGTGGAATGAAATATTTGGGAATGACCATCCTGTGAGAATCGAGATAGGAATGGGCAAAGGAAAGTTTATCCACGAACTGGCGCAGGCGAATCCCGGTATAAATTACGTGGGGATAGAAAAATATTCCAGTGTTCTCTTAAGAGCTTTACAGAAAATGAGTGCGGAACCGCTCCCTAATCTGATGTTTATCCGAATGGATGCGGAAGATATTACAGAGATATTTGACAGGGAAGAGGTGGATTTGATTTACCTTAATTTTTCAGATCCGTGGCCCAAGGACAGACATGCCAAAAGGCGCCTTCCTTCCAGAGAGTTTCTTGCAAGATATGACAAGATCCTTAAAAAGGACAGTGTACTGGAATTTAAGACGGATAATAAGGATTTATTTGAATTTGCCCTGGAAGAACTTGCCCCGGCAGGGTGGGAGGCTGTAAATGTTACCTTCAACCTTCATGAAGATGCGCTGCTTTCACAGGGTAATGTTATGACGGAATATGAAGAAAGATTCTCAGCTAATGGAAACCCTATTTACAAATATATCATACGCAGATAATCAAAAAAGTATATCTGCAAAATATATTGTAATATAATAAATGATTCATAGAGTAAAATGAAACAGTGTATATAATTATTATTAATATAAATAATATTTATAAATATTATTAAAAAAATATTTTAAGGAGGACTAACAAATGGAAGTAAAGATTACAGATAGCAATTTTGAAGCAGAGGTAAAGGAAAGCAGTATTCCGGTATTGGTTGACTTCTACGCTGACTGGTGCGGCCCTTGTAAGATGATGGCGCCGCTGGTAGCCCAACTGGCAGAAAGCTACAGTGGGAAATGTAAAGTTGGCAAATGTAATACAGACGAGAACCCGGAACTTAGCAGACAGTTTAGAATCATGTCCATTCCTACTTTTATTCTTTTTAAGGATGGTAAGGAAGCAGATACCATAGTAGGAGCCGTTTCTAAAAATGAATTAGAGAAAAAAATCAAGCAGGTGTTGGCATAAGCCCACCTGCTTTCAATTGGAGGAAAAGAGAGATGTATTTGCTGTTTTTTCTGATATGGATTATCTTTAACGGGCAGTTTACCTGGGAGATAGCTGCATTCGGAGCGGTAATTGCAGGGGTGATGTACTGGTTTATCTGTAAGTTTTTGGATTATGACCCGAAAACAGATATCATGATTTTTAAAAAACTGTTTCATATCCTTCATTATGTGTTCATTCTGGTGAAGGAGATTATCAAGGCTAATTTTGCAGTGATTAAAATGATCATGTCCTCCCGGTACGAAATTGAACCGGCAGTGGTGCGGTTCAAAACGGATCTAAAAACCCAGCAGGCAAGAATCCTTCTTGCCAATTCCATTACGCTTACACCGGGGACAATTACGGTATCTCTGGAAGAAGACGAATATGTGGTGCACTGTCTGGACAAGAGTCTGGCGGAGGGAATCAACAGTTCCGTATTTGTCACTCTGTTGAGGAAGATGGAAAGGATAAATTGACATGCAGATAAATGAAAAGTTGACTGCTCTGGAAGCGGTTTATCATGGAATGTATATGACTGTCCTGGTGGTTCTGGCTATTATGCTCTTTGCCTGTCTGATTCGGGCGGTGAAAGGGCCCCGGGTGGCGGACCGTATTGTAGCGGTCAATATGATGGGGACTATGGTTATGGTCATGATAACGGTTCTTTCCCTTTTACTGGAAGAAGGGTTTTTAGTGGATATCTGTCTGATTTATGCGTTGGTAAGTTTTCTGGCGGTCATTGTTATTACGAAAGTTTATGTGGGCGTGTTTAGGGAAACGCAGCAGAATAGTTTCGGAGTTCATGAGGAAATAAGAAACAGGAATGCGTTAGAGGCGCCGGGAATGGGCGAAGAGAAGGAAGGTGTTTAGATGGAAATATTTGAATGGATCAGGTTGATATTGGGAGGCGGGCTTGTTCTGTGCGGGCTGATCATTTTTCTGATTGAGTTGTACGGTATTTTTCATCTGGACTACGCTTTAAACAGGATGCATGCAGCGGCAATGGGTGATACGCTGGGAATCAGTTTTTCTCTGGTCGGGCTTATGATTTTTTCTGGACTGAATTTTACTACCTTAAAAATGATGCTGATCGTGATATTTTTGTGGTTTGCTTCCCCGGTTTCTTCGCATCTTCTTGCGTCGCTGGAAGTTACCACCAATGAGAATTTAAAAGAACACTGCCAGGTGTATGATGATTTAAAAATTTTGGAAAAAGAATTAAAGGAAGAAAAAGAGGTAACAGGAGGGAAGGAAGCATGACATTATTTCAATGTATCTTAATGGGATTTTTGATTGTATGTGCCATATCCGTGAGCTTTTCAAAGAACCTTCTCAATTCCATATTAATTTATATGTCCTATTCCCTGATAATGTCTATTATCTGGGTATGCTTACAGTCTCCCGACCTTGCAATCACAGAGGCGGCGGTAGGCGCGGGAGTAACCAGTATTTTATTTTTTTCCACCCTTAAAAAAATCCATGCGATTCAGATAGAAAAGGACAAGACGGATAAGAAGGGGGATGAGGGCGTTGAGTAAGTTAAGACCGCAGAAGGAGTATGAAAAAACATTTGCATTTCATTTTTTCAGATGGCTTTCCGGCAGAAAGGATCCCTATCTGGGGGAAGTGGAAATGAAACCCCAGAAGGAAATTGAGACTGCCCAGTCCACCATTCTGGAACGGATGCATGAGAAAGCAATGATCAGGGACAAGGTATATGACGTGGAAAACAACAAAAAGCTTGCGGTTTTCCACAAAATATATGTGGTGATGGCAATTTTATTCTGTATAATTTTAGCAGGGCTACTGCTGTATACGGTTTCCTATCTTCCAAGGACAGGAAATCCTTCCAATCCTGATAATAATATGGTGTCCAGAAGGTACATTGAGAACGGACTTCAGGAGACAGGGGCACTTAACATTGTTTCCGGCATGATTTTGACGTACAGGGCTTTTGATACGTTCGGCGAAACCAATGTGCTTTTTATTGCCACCTGCTGTGTCATGATTCTCCTGATGGTGGATGATGCCATCTTGAAAAAACAGGAGATTGTAAATGACAGGCAGTTTGAGCCCCAGAATGATGCGATACTGAAGGGAACAGCGTTTGTTCTGTGTCCTATAATTTTCATATTTGGCATTTACATAATTTTAAACGGCCATCTTTCTCCCGGCGGCGGATTTTCCGGCGGGGCAGTTTTAGGGGCAGGGCTGATTTTGTATGTGAATGCCTTTGGATTTAAGAAAACCCAGAAGTTTTTTAATGAACATGTGTATAAAATAGCAAAAATAACAGCTCTTTGTATGTATGGCATTATTGGTTCTTATTTTTATATTTTAGGGGCCAACGGTATTGAAAATCATATACCTTTAGGAATACCGGGACATATTTTGAGCGGCGGCATTATTCTTCCTATTGATATTTGTGTGGGGTTGGAAGTGGCATGTACCATGTATGCATTTTATGCGCTGTTTCGGAGAGGGGGCCTGTAAGATGGGAGCAAATCTTTTTTCAAACTATGGAGAAGTAGTGTCAGTCATTTTGTTTGTGATTGGGTTTGGCAATCTGCTTCTGCAAAGCAATTTGATCAAGAAAATCATCGGTCTTAATATTATGGATACTGCAATTTATCTGTTCCTTGCAGAAAAAGGATATATTGAGGGCCGTATTGCGCCTATTGTGGTGGACGGGATACAGGATATGGAAACTTACATCAATCCCATCCCCAGCGGTCTTGTGCTTACTGGCATTGTGGTGTCGGTATCTGTCAGCGCACTGATGCTGTCAATCACCGTAAGATTATACCAGCGTTATCAGACGCTGGATTTGGACGAGATCAATATCCGTCTTTTGAAGGAGGGACTATAAATGGATTTCGCGCAGAATTTTCCGGCAGTCTCCATTTTGTTGTGCCTGTTTGCCGGAATTATAAGCTCCGGGCTGAAAAAAAAGGCTGCCAGATTTGTAAGTATGACTTTGATCATCGTGGTATCCTTTCTGAGTCTGTGGACTTTGCTTTATACTATAAGGACAGGACAGGCGTTTGTTTATGTAATGGGAAAGTTTCCGGCCCCCTGGGGAAATGAGATCCGGGCAGGGGTGCTGGAGTCGTTTATGGCGCTCTTTTTCTGTATCATCATGCTTTTATCCCTGGAAGGGGGAAGAAAAAAGTTGGCCGATGAAGTGGAGGAGGGGAAAACTTTTCTTTATTATGTACTGTCAGACCTTCTGCTTTCCTCTCTGCTTGCGCTGGTATATACAAATGATTTATTTACGGCCTATGTTTTCGTGGAGATTAATACCATAGCCGCATGCGGCCTTATTATGATCAGACAAAACGGAAGGACGATCAAGGCATCTGCAAGATACATGATCATGAGCCTTTTGGGTTCCGGTCTGTTTTTAATGGGAATGTGTATGCTGTATGATCTGACAGGTCATCTGCTTATGAGCAATATTAAAGAGCAGGCGGCACTCATTTATTCGTCGGGAGAGTACAGAATTCCGCTTCTGATTGTAATAGCCCTTATGTCGGTGGGACTTGCCATCAAGAGTGCGTTGTTCCCTTTTCACGCATGGCTGCCGGATGCTTACGGATATTCCACGGTGTCTTCTGCCGCGATTTTGTCCAGTCTGGTTTCCAAGGGATATATTTTCCTGTTGATTAAGATCATTTACAGGGTAATCGGGTTTGATATTTTTAACAGTAGTAAAATCATCAATATATTGTTTGTTTTCGGGCTTATGGGGATGATTTTCGGCTCTTTGAGCGCTATCAGGGAAAATGATGTACGGCGGATGATTTCCTTTTCCTCTGTTGCCCAGATTGGCTATATATATATGGGTATTGGAATGGGAACGCAGGCAGGAATTGCGGCAAGCATGTTCCACATTCTATCCCATGCGGCTACCAAGTCCCTACTGTTTATTGCGGCAATCGGACTGACGGATGTGTCGGGAGGCAGCAGGAAGTTTATTGAACTGACAGGCGCAGCCTACAGAAATAAATGGGCGGGAGCTGCTTTTACAGTGGGATCTTTGTCCATGGTGGGAGTTCCCATGTTTTCCGGTTTTATCAGTAAACTTTTGTTTGCCCAGGCGGCAGTGCAGAACAATGTGAAAATGCTCCCGGCATTAATTGTTTTAGGTATCAGTACTATTTTAAATGCTATTTACTTTATGAAGACGGTTATCAGAATTTATACACCGCCAGATAACGGAAAGTATGAAAGTATTACATTTAAAGATATGAGATCTTATACAATTATTTTGATATTCTTTATTCTTTTAAATGTGATTCTGGGCGTAAGCTCCCAGCCTGTTGTAGACCTGATAGGCCAGGGACTTGCCATGTTTTCCTAAGGAGGTTTGCCATTATGTATTTTGTATTATCTATCTTTTTTCCTATTCTGGCGGGGATATACCTTCTTGTGAGAAAAGAAATGAAAGACAGAAGAAACCTTTTGATTACAGTGGCCGGAGCGCTGGCTGTAACAGCAGTTCTTGTAGTACTTACATTTTTCCGATCCGGGCCGGGGATGTTCACGCTTTTTAATCTGACGGACAGGCTTCCATTGCTGTTTAAGGCAGATGAGGTCAGTGTTGTTTTTTCCATCATGGCCGTGCTGGTATTTTTGTGCGCAGGGGTCTTTTCTTTTGAATATATGAAGCATGAAAAGACTGATGGCACGATGAGCAAAGAAAGCCATATGAAAGAAAAGCGTTATTATGGATTTTATCTGGTTGTGCTGGGTGTCGTCATTGCATTGTGTTTTGCAGGAAATTTAATTACTTTCTATTTATTTTTTGAAATACTGACCCTTTCCTCCATGCCTCTGGTACTTCATAACGGCAGCAGGGAAGCAGTTATGGCCGGACTAAAATACTTATTTTATTCTTTGAGTGGTGCATATATGTCATTATTCGGCCTGTATTTTATTGAGAGGTATGGAAATACACTTACTTTCAGTGAAGGCGGTGTAATAAGTGCGCAGGCGGCATCTTCCCATGGGGGGATTCTGCTTTTGACGGCAATGCTGATGCTGGTCGGGTTTGGTGTGAAGGCAGGCATGTTTCCCATGCACGCATGGCTTACCACTGCCCATCCTGTTGCCCCGGCTCCGGCCTCGGCCATCTTATCTGCAGTAATTGTAAAAGCCGGGGTTCTTGCCATTGTCCGTGTGGTTTACTATATATTCGGTGTTTCTTTTCTCAAGGAAACATGGGTGCAGACTGTCTGGATGGTATTGTCGCTTCTTACAGTTTTCATGGGTTCCATGCTGGCTTACAGGGAACCTGTGCTGAAAAAGCGTCTGGCTTATTCCACGGTCAGCCAGTTATCTTACATTTTGTTCGGTCTTTCTGTTATGAATGCGGGCGCTGTAACAGGCAGCCTTTTACATGTCTTATGCCACGGATTTATTAAGGCCGCTTTGTTTTTGTGTGCGGGGGCGGTTATTTACATGACTGGAAAGACAAAAGTGGAAGAACTTCGGGGAATCGGGAAAGAAATGCCCCTGCTCATGTGGTGCTATACAATTGCCTCATTAGGGCTTATCGGAATTCCGCCTACAGGAGGGTTTATCAGCAAGTGGTATCTGGCAGAAGGAGCTTTATCTTCGGGTATGGCGGGATTTAACTGGATCGGGCCTGTGATTCTGCTCGTAAGTGCCTTGCTTACGGCTGGTTATCTGCTGCCTGTGACTATATACGGATTCTTTCCAGGCGCTGATTTTGATTACGAAAATTTAAGGAAAAAAGAACCTTCCCGGCTGATGACGGTACCTGTGCTGGTGCTGACTGCCTTATCCGTATTGATCGGCCTGTTTCCGGAAGGGGTAATTGATTATCTGTCCCGTATTGTTGTTAAAATTATGTAGGAGAGGAGAGCAGAATTATGATATTACTGGTTATTTTAATTCCCATAGTTTCCGGCGCGCTGATTTCACTGGTTCCTTTCAAAAAGCGGGGGCACATGGAACTTTTTTTGGAAATGATGGTAATAATCAACAGTTTCCTTGTATGGTATCTTCTCCTTCACAGGCCGGCGGATAATTTTACGCTGGTCAACTTTACAGGAAATCTGTCAGTAAGTTTTAAGGTGGACGGCATGAGTATGGTATTTGCCGGACTGGTTTCCACCTTGTGGCCGCTGGCTACTCTTTATGCCTTTGAATATATGACAAAGGAAGAACATGAAAAAATATTTTTTACTTTTTATACCATGACTTACGGGGTGACCTTGGGCATTTCCCTGGCATCTAATCTGCTGACCATGTACTTTTTTTATGAACTGCTTACATTGATCACAGTTCCGCTGGTGATGCATACCCTTACCAGAGAAGCGATATTGGCCAGCAGGAAGTATTTGTATTATTCTCTGGGAGGCGCTGCCTTTGCGTTTATCGGCCTGATTTTTATCATTACCTATGGGAATACTACGGATTTTGTGCTTGGCGGTGTGCTGGATCTGGAAAAAATCGGAGGAAGGACCAATGTCCTGCTGCTGATTTATGTGATTGCGTTTATGGGGTTTGGCGTAAAAGCGGCGGTGTGCCCTTTTAATTCCTGGCTGCCTGACGCAGGTGTGGCGCCTACTCCGGTGACTGCGCTTCTGCACGCTGTGGCGGTGGTAAAATCCGGCGCCTTTGCAGCTATCCGTCTGACTTACTACAGCTTTGGGACAGAATTTTTAAGAGGGACCTGGGCGCAGGATTTACTTATGATTATTGTCATGTTTACGATTGTGTACGGATGCAGCCGGGCGGTGAAGGAAACCCATATAAAGAGAAGGCTGGCCTACTCCACTATAAGTAACCTGTCCTATATTTTATTTGGCGTAACGATCATGACACCTCTTGGGATGATGGGGGCCCTTACGCATCTGGTCTTCCATGCAGTGATGAAAATAAGTTCCTTTTTCTGCGCCGGGGCGATTATGCACCAGACAGGGAAACACTACGTACATGAGCTTGATGGCATGGGATATAAGATGCCCTGTGTGTTCGGGGTGTTTACCGTGTCTTCGCTGGCCCTTATGGGTGTACCGGGGATGGCAGGATTTGTCAGTAAATGGTATCTGGCGTCGGCGGCAGTGGAAAGTGGAAACGGGATCGCTTATGCAGGAATTGGGTGTCTTCTTATTTCTGCCCTTCTGACGGCAATTTATATGTTTACCATAGTAATACGTGCATTTTTTCCAGTAAAAGGTTATGACGCTTCGGTTTTGGAGGGAATCAAAGACCCTAACTGGAAAATGCTTGTGCCGCTTTTGATCTTTACGGGCAATATGATTATGTTTGGTCTTTGGTCCGGGCCAGTGTTAAAGTTTTTATCAGATGTGGCAGCAGGAGTATATTGATCCTGCGGGGACTCAAAATAGGAGGAACAAATATGAGTTTATTAGTTTGCAGTGCAGTGTTTTTCCCCATGACTGCCGCCATAGTCGGTTATCTGATTGGCAGGAAGGATAAAGACGGCAGGGATTATTTTGTATTTGTTGTATCAGCCATGGAGGTTGTTCTATTTCTATCTATTTTTATTATTACTACTGTAAACGGCAGTGCCCGGCCGGAGGTAGCGCTTCCGGGCGTATGCGGAATGGGAATTCGTTTCAAGATAGACGGCTTCCGGGTTCTGTACGGTTCCATAGCAGCTTTTATGTGGTTTGTAAGCGCTATATTTTCAAGGGAGTATTTTGGACATTATAGAAACAGAAACAGGTACTATTTGTTCCTGCTCCTTACGCTGGGCGCTACGGAAGGTGTTTTTCTTTCGGCTGATTTTTATACTACATTTATTTTCTTTGAAATGATGTCCTTTACTTCCTATGTATGGGTTGCCCACGATGAAAAAAAGGAATCTATGAGTGCGGCAAATACCTATCTGGCAGTAGCAGTTATCGGCGGCCTTGTTATGCTTATGGGGATTTTCCTTTTGTACAGCATAACAGGAACTCTTGAATTTGAAGAACTGACCGGACTTTCGGAAGGATTTGCAGGAAATATGGGTATCTGGGCAGCAGGAATTTGTATGC
>Ga0224740_10055_pt1 | contig 25114 bp, 22 predicted proteins | sample LIM_E_Water_Bulk_FD_161634 | JGI IMG/M metagenome (GOLD analysis project Ga0224740, IMG submission 161634) | Enriched cells from gastrointestinal tract of the lab mouse from Pacific Northwest National Laboratory (PNNL), Richland, Washington... | ecosystem: Host-associated > Mammals > Digestive...
AATGGCCTTCTTCATTGTAGGATGCTTGTAGAGTATTTTCTAAATCATCCCTAGGAATCCCATATAATGTAATCTGTTTACCATACTCAAAATCTGGAACCTCATATGTCAGGATTTCTCCTGCTTCTTGGTATTCAAGAGTGAGTCCTTTTTGCGTATTCTGTTCAAAATCTGAAAGTTTATATATGCCATATGGATGTATTATTGGAATATCACATAATTGAAGCATCTTAATCCCCTCCCTAGTATTCTAAGATAATTATAACCATTTTACCATATATCCTCATAAAAAACACTAGGAAATGTAAAGGTTTGGGTCTTTTTTTAGGGTCAATGATAAAAAAATTAAAATTTTCTTTGACGAAATGCAAAAAAGGTGTTATACTATTAACAGTGCAGTTGTAGTACATCGGTAGTATATCAGCTTCCCAAGCTGAGGAGGCGGGTTCGACTCCCGTCAACTGCTTCTTTATAAGAGCTGTGAAACCTTAAGGAGAGGTTTCACAGCTTTTTGTGTTATAGAAAGGATGCTACATTGTAAGTGTGGTGTGCTCCATAAATAAGTAGAATTATGCGAATATTTAATCGTTTTTTGCGCAAAAAAGGGAAATAGATAAGACAGAACCAATGCTATAATATTTCGCAGACAAATCTGCTTTCGCTAAATGCCAGTATTGAAGCTGCCAGAGCAGGAGAACATGGAAATGGGTTCGCTGTTCTGGCAGCGGAAATATATGGCTGCCATTTTGCAGAAATGGGGGGACAAGATGGTTTATTTTAAGGATATATCATATATGTTAAGCCATGTGTTTTTTATGGCATTTATTTATCTGTTTTTGATGCACCGTTTTTCCAAAAGGAAAACGCTGGGGATTTGCTTTATTTCATTTTCTGTGTTAAATGCGTTAAATTACTTTAAGTTAAATTTATTTCCTGACAGCGGTCTGTGTTACTTTTTTGCTGATATTGTCCAGATTTTTACGGCGCAATTTACAGGGCTTTTTATTTCTAGGGAGAGGAATAGCAGGGTGCTATTTATTGGGCTGAGTGCCTCAAATTATGTAATTGTGGGTAGTATAACGGCGTCTATCTTGTATATTTATACAGGTAATATTAGTGTAGCACTTGTTGGCAACGTTCTGATGCATGTTGTCATTTTGCTGGTACTCTTTTTTAAGCTTGGGGATATTTTTCATAATTTTTATGAGTGGGATTTTCGGAAAGAATGGTGGGAATTATGCTTGATCCCAGTATTTTTCTTCTGTAGTTTTTCATGCCTTGCTTTTTTTCCATATACACTTTATGATCATCCTGAAAATATTCTTGTCAGCATATTGTTGATGATTACGATGCTTGTGTCCTATGTGGTAGTGTTGCGGTATGTGGATAGTGAAAGGAAGCAAGTAGAGGGATATTGGAAAAATGTGATGTTTGAATCATATATTAAAGGGCTGGAGAGTCAACATTACCTGGTGGAACAGGCGGAGCGGAACCTTAAAATATTGCGGCATGATATGAGGCATTATTCTATAATGATAGATTCCTTGCTAGATCAGGGAGAATATGATGCAATTAGGAATGTAGCGGAACATATTAATGAGGTGGTAGATGAGAATAAGGTGGTTAGGTATTGTGAGAATTTGGTCGCCAATACGATTCTCATGAAGATGGCAGAACAGGCACAGTCTTACCATGCTGACCTTCGTTTTGATGTACTGATACCAAAGGAAATTCCGGTTAATGAGTATGAGTTTGCGCTTGTCCTTGCAAATCTTCTAGAAAACGCAGTATTCAGCGTGAAAGATTTGGAACCGGTCAAGAGATATGTCGATGTAAAAATCCATTGTACAGCAGGGTATTTGTTGATTGATATCGAAAATGAATGTGGGAAGGAAATTGATTTTGACCCTGCCACCGGATTGCCAAAGAGCAGAAGAGGAGAAAGCCATGGTCTTGGGATGCAGAGCATATTGGCTTTCTCCGATAAACTGGAAGGAAATATTGATTTTTATTTTGAGGATAATCGGTTTCGGATTATATTGTTTGTAAATTTTTAGTGCAGAGGGGGGAGTCAAGTATTTTATCAAAGATTGTTGTCTGGCGATGAAGCTGCATTCCCGATTGTTCCATCTGAAGTTTTTTGTAGAGCCATACTGCCACAGAGTAAAATTGGCGAAGTTCCACTGCCTATGGGTAACTGCGGATTACCCTCTTAAAAAATAGGGAAAGTCAAAGGAGATGGGACCCACTGGCAGCTTATGGTCTATATTGTTCATGGATACTGGTTATTTTATGGTTTTGTATTGTAAAAATCCAAAGTACAGGATATTCTGCTGTTTTGAGATTCTTTTTAAATTCGCGGTATCCGAGTTCTACCACTGGATCATGGTGGTTTTTCAAAATATGGTATGTACAGTCTGGGCTTAATTGGAATGTGATGTCTTCACCATCTACATTAACCACTTTAAACCCTATATCTATGTCATATTCTGGTTTCCAGTCGTCATCCTCTTCTGTGACCCAGTTTTGACGGTCGATTGTGACACTTTTCTCCCCCATGTTTGTAATAAAACCCCAGATTTTCGCGGGTTTATCTTGCTTGGCACTAGCAAAATTATTAGTTGAGGCGTCACTTAACGATTTTTGCTTGCTTTCTGTCCGCCCTTCCTTTAGTGGTCTATTGTCTGTAAGCTCACTTTGTTGACTATTGTTATTGCTGGTTGTTTTCTGGGGGTCGGTTAAAAAGCATATTGCCACAATGATGCAGACAATTGCTGCAATACAAATAATGCTATAAGCAGGTTTTTTATATTTCATGATCACTTTTATCCTTTCTTTGACTCCAATCTCACCAAAGGCTAATGGAGAGGCTGGGATTTTGGATGGTTTCGTGCTATAGTCAAGCAATGTCAAGGAATACTCTTTTTTACATGTATTATCATAGTTTTTAATAACCTTTTCATCACATGCAAGCTCAATATCTCTGCATAATAGCTTATAAGCTACCCATATGAGTGGATTAAACCAATAGATAGCTAATAAGATAAAACCAAATGGTTTCCACCAATAATCATGCCTTGATAAGTGGGCTTTTTCGTGTGCAAGTACATGCGTTAAGTGCTTTTTGTCGATGGAGGATGGCAGTATAATTTTGGGGCGGAAGAGCCCCCAAATAAAGGGTGTCTCAATATGGTCGCAAAGCAGAATATTGTCGTGTAAGACGATACTTTCTTTTGTCTTTTTATTTATCCTAAAAAAACTGGCTATGGTATGTATTATGAATAAGAGCAGACCTATTATCCAAATTTCTGCAGCTTTTGATATGCAACGCTGCATAAACTGAGTTTCTGTAATTTCTGTTGTACTGCTTTTGAGTACAAATTCAATGGCCACAGGCTGATCTTTTTCTGTGCTTTTTTTGCCTATAGCTGTTTTTTGAAAATCAGCTATACTAGAATATGTTGGTTGCGTATCTGGAATAAGGCTCCAAGGACTTTCAATTGAAATAGGACAGGTAAGCCTAACTGCAACTAATATCCAGAGAATACAGTAGATGTTTCGTGGGATCCTTTTCCAAACCAGACGGAGCAAAATGGCAATTATTATAATCCAACTGGCTGAAATGCTCATACTTAGAAGTTTAATAAAAATATTTTCCATAGCTATTCCTCCTTGTAGGAATCAATTAATTTCCGTATTTCTGAAATGTCGTTGGAAGTTAGTTTTTTTCTGGTGGTAAATGCAGCTAAAAATGCTGGCAGGGAGCCGGCAAATTTTTCTTCAACAAATTGTTCACTTTGTATAGAGTAAAATTGTTGTCGTGATAGGCAAGAAGTAACGATGCTATTAATATTTTGGAATATTCCACGTTCACTAAGCCTCTTTAATACAGTGTACGTTGTGGTTCGTTTCCAATTGAATTTTTTCTCGCATAAATTTACTAGTTCTGCTGTAGAAAGTGGCTCATTTTGCCAAATTAAATCTGCAAATTGTGATTCGATTTCTCCTAATTTTGTTTTTTTCACAGACAGTCTCTCCTTTCTTGACTATATCTTGTAGACAATCAAAGTCTACCATATGTAGACAAGAAAGTCAATATGTTTTTAGTCCACAAGGCGGGGGATAACTGATAGAAAAAAATATCCCAAAGCATAATTTATTATAATATGCTTTGGGATATGAGGTTTTAATAATAATCTCTTGCCCGTTTTTGTTTTCCGCCATGCTTTTTATTGTAGCAGCGGACAACGGCACGGATGCCTTTGTGGGTCATATAAGGAAGCATAAATGAGATGCAGTCCCAGTCTCCGTTAGATTGCATAATAAGTAGGGCATGTCTGTCAACGTCTTTGCAGGTAAGTGTCTGTGATGCGTACTTTTTTCTTGCGGCTTGTATTTTCTTTTTGGTGAATTTGAGTTTTTTTCCAGTAGTCATGTCTACGGCGCCTGCCCATTCAGAATGCTTAGATGCCGGCAATAGTTTTTTTACGCCTTTATCAGACATATAAGGGACAAAAAAGGCAACCCAATCCCACATCCAGATTTTATTGGTTAATTCCAATGCCATTTTATCTGCCTGCGCAGGTTTTATTTTTGTGCTTGCAGTTAATTCAGAAGTTGTGCCTTTCGCGAATGCCTGCCCAGATATGTCAGTTAAGCAGGTTCCAGAAAAAATACTGGTGATAGAAATTGTGATTGCCAGAATCATTAGATAAAATCTTCTTTGATGTTTTAAATTCATAATTGATATCCCATCCTTTCTTTTGCTAGTTGCTTGTACATATTATATTGTAACAAGAGGTAGATATGTTGTAAAGCTGTTTATCTCTTTTGCCAGCATCCGGTTGTTGTATTTCTGCCAAAATTCATATATAATGTTGCAATGTATTAAAATGTATTGATATGAAAAGAATAGAAAGAATAAGAAAAAGAATTTTTATGGGGCTGGTGTCTGCGCGCTGCTTGCATTAGCTTAGATTGGAAAGCAGCGCAGAAACGAGGGCTATGAATAAGATTAGTATAATGACGGACAGCAACAGCGGAATAACACAAAAAGAAGCTGAAGGTTTAGGAGTACGGGTGTTGCCGATGCCATTTCTGATTGATGGCGAAACATATTTTGAAGACATTAACTTCACGCAAGAGGAATTTTATGAGAGGTTGTCTCAGGATGTAGATATCTCTACTTCACAGCCAGCACCTGAGGCGGTGATGCGTGCATGGGACGAATTGCTGGAAACATCGGAGAGTGTGGTGTATATCCCAATGTCAAGTGGTTTATCCGGTTCATGCCAGACTGCAGCGATGCTCGCAGGAGATTACGAGGGAAAGGTGCAAGTGGTAGATAACCAGCGTATTTCCGTAACCCAGAGACAGTCAGTTTTGGATGCAATGGCTTTGGCGGAGAGAGGGATGTCTGCGGCGGAAATTAAAGAATATTTGGAAAAAGTAAAATTTGAATCTAGTATCTATATAATGTTAGATACATTAAAATATTTGAGAAAGGGCGGAAGGATTACCCCAGCGGCAGCTGCATTGGGGCAGGCACTGCGGTTAAAGCCAGTGTTGCAGATTCAGGGGGATAAACTGGATGCATTTTCCATTGCCCGCACAAAGAAGCAGGGAATTAGTAAGATGGTTTCTGCAATGGAAAATGATATAGTAAATAGGTTCGGTGGGTTAGAAAATATTAAGAATATTCATTTAGAAGTTGCCCATACAAATAATGAGGAAGCTGCCGCAAAGTTTGCGGAAGAGATTAAGGAGAAATATGGAATAGATGATGTAGTGGTCGCACCGCTTTCGCTAAGTGTTTCATGCCATATTGGTGCTGGTTCCTTGGCAATCGCATGTTCCGTTGCAATTCATTAGCAAGTGTTCAAATATGGAAAGGAATTAGAAATTGGTATTATTTTGGCGCCGTTTCTAAGGGGGAAATTATGGGTTATATAGAGGAATTAGGGAAGAAGGCAGTTCAGGCAAAGGGAAAAATTGCGTCTGCATCAACGGATGAAAAGAATGCTGTTTTAGTGAAGATTGCGGAGGTTTTAAGAAATCATACAGAAAAAATCCTGCAGGAGAATGACAAAGATATTGCCTCAGCCAGAGAGAATGGGATTACAGAGACGATGGTTGACCGGCTCCGTCTAACAGAGGAGAGGATTGAAGGCATTGCAGATGCCTGTATTCAGTTGGTTAATCTGGAAGACCCGGTTGGGGAGATTTTAGAAGGTTCTGTGCGTCCGAATGGGATGCGCATCACAAAGGTGCGGGTTCCGCTTGGCGTAGCCGGCATTATTTATGAATCTCGCCCAAATGTGACAGTGGATGCGGCTGCATTGTGTATTAAAAGTGGAAATGCGGCTATTTTGCGCGGTGGGAAAGAGGCAATTCATTCTAATATGGTACTTATGGAGCTGATGCAGCAGGCGTTGAAGGAGTGCGGATTTGCAGGTGAGACCGTGCAGCTCGTGGGGGATACCTCAAGGGAGGTTGCGGCAGAGATGATGCGGGCAAATGATTATATTGATGTGTTGATTCCGCGCGGTGGTGCTGGATTGATCCAGGCAATTGTTAAGAATGCGACGGTTCCGGTCATTGAGACAGGGACGGGAAATTGTCATCTATATGTGGATGAGACGGCAGAACTTTCGATGGCGGTCTCTATTGCTGATAATGGAAAAACGCAGCGGCCGAGTGTTTGCAATGCGTTGGAGACATGCCTTGTGCACCAGAGTGCGGCAAAAGAATTTTTGCCAATGCTTGCAGAGGCATTTGAGGCACATCAGGTTGAAATCCGCGGCTGTGATAGGACAAGGGAAATCCTCGGGGCAGGTGTTATGCTGGCAACAGAGGAGGACTATGCGACAGAGTTTTTAGATTATATTATGTCAGTTAAGGTTGTTGATTCCATTGAGGAAGCAATTGAACATATCAGGAAGTATTCTACAGGGCATTCAGAGTGTATTGTGACTAGTAATTATAGCCATGCAGAGCAGTTTCAGAAGGAAGTTGATTCAGCTTGTGTTTATGTAAATTGTTCAACACGTTTTACAGATGGCGGCGAGTTTGGCCTTGGGGCAGAAATTGGAATCTCGACGCAAAAGCTTCATGTCAGGGGGCCAATGGGATTAAGAGAACTTACGACACAGAAATACCTGATTAATGGGAATGGGCAGATTCGGTAGAGAAGGGGACGTAACTATGAGTTTACATACAACACCGCAGGGAGACCGCATTCAGATTGCACTTTTTGGGAAGCGCAATGCAGGGAAATCCAGTGTCATTAATGCAGTTACAGGCCAGCAGATCGCAATTGTTTCTGAGGTTAGGGGCACAACAACAGATCCGGTGTCAAAGGCTATGGAGATATTGCCTTTGGGGCCGTGCATGCTTATTGATACGCCAGGGCTTGATGATGAGGGAGAGCTAGGGAAAAAGCGTGTGGAGAAGGCAATGCAGGTTTTGAATAAGACGGATATTGCCCTTATTGTAATTGATATTAATACGATTACACAGGAGGATTTAGCATCCAGTCGGGGGATTCCGTCTAAGGAATTAGAAATTGTTCATCTGATAGAGGAGAAAAAAATTCCTTATGTTATTGTGTTGAACCAGGCAGACCGCATGGAGGATGCGCTTGCGGAGAAAATCAGAAATAAGATTGTGGAAAAGAATGGGACGGTTTCTGTAAATGTGGTGAGCAGCATAGAGGGAGATGGACTGGAGGAATTGAAAGACTCCTTAGTGCGCCAGGCTCCTGGTGCCGACTCAAAGCTCCATATCGTCGGTGATCTGGTAGAGGAGGATGATCTTGTTCTTTTGGTAGTTCCAGTGGATTCGGCGGCACCAAAGGGACGGCTGATTATGCCGCAGCAGCAGGTGATACGTGACCTTCTAGATAACCATGCCGCAGCTATTGTAGTACAAGTGCCGCAGTTGGCTAAAGTTTTGGCGAAATTTCAGGATAACATTAAAATGGTAATAACAGATTCCCAGGCATTTAGAGAAGTATCAGCGATTGTGCCGGATTCTATGTTTCTCACATCGTTTTCTATTCTTTTTGCGCGCCACAAGGGAAACTTGCAGAAACTTGCGGAAGGCGTCAAGGCGGTGGAATCTCTAAAGGATGGAGACCGGGTTTTGATTGCGGAAGGTTGTACCCATAGAAGGCAGTGTGAAGATATCGGGACAGTTAAAATTCCGCGTTGGCTAAAAGAACATACTGGCAGGGAATTGATAATTGAGACATGCAGCGGCGTGGAATTCCCTGCGGATTTATCTGCTTACAGCCTAATCATTCATTGTGGGGGATGTACGCTCCACGAAAAAGAAATGAAACACCGAATTTTCCGTGCAGGGCAGCAGCAGGTTCCAATTGTCAATTATGGGATTTTTATTGCCTATATTAATGGAATTTTGGAGCGGAGCGTAGAGATTTTTCCTGATATATACAATTTACTGAAGGGCCAGGTTTAGGTATAGTTACAACATTGTATTTATTTGGGTAAGGTCATATATTTTAGGGAGCCGCGGTAATATTTACAGGAAAATGAAACGGAGGGGCGCATGATATCCTATGATACAGTGTACACAGGCGGAAGTGATGAAATCGTCGAGAAAAAATCACGTTTTATTGCGCAGGTTTTTCCGGTAGAGACGGAAGAGGAAGTGCTTCGGATTCTAGAAGAGACCAGAAAAAAATATTGGGATGCAAGGCACAACTGCTATGCATTTGTGCTGGGAGCTGGGGGGGAGATTACCAGGTGCAGTGACGATGGTGAGCCGTCTGGTACAGCAGGCAGGCCCATTTTGGAGGTTCTTACGGGCAGGAGCCTAAAAAATGTCCTTGTGGTTGTGACAAGATATTTTGGCGGGACACTGCTCGGAACAGGGGGGCTTGTCCGGGCATATTCACAGGCGGCGCAGGCGGGGCTTGCTGCCAGTCAGATTATAACAAAACAAGTGGGATGCCTTTTAACAATAGACACGGATTATAATGGCATTGGAAAATTGCAGTATCTGGCAGCGCAGTCAGGGCTTGCAGTGCTTGATACGGTTTATACGGATAAGGTGCAGATGAAGCTTCTTGTGCCTACAGAGCTTTGTGGTAAGGTGCAAAAAGAGATTACAGAAGCAACTTCAGGACAGGCAGAAATCCGAAAGGATGAAAAAGAGGTTTACTTTGCCAATATAGAAAAAGAGATTATGGTGTTTGATGATTAATTCACCGTAAATAGTAGTGGCCTAAGAAGTTTTTGAAGACTTTTTGTGAGCATTCTCGTTTTATATAGAGAGGAGCCGTATGGATTTATTTGATTATATGAGGGAACAGAACCAGGAGCAGGAATCACCGCTTGCTTCCAGGCTCCGTCCGGCTAAATTGGATGAGGTGGTGGGGCAAGAACATATTATTGGCAGGGACAAGCTTTTATATCGGGCTATTCAGGCAGATAAACTTAGTTCTATTTTGTTTTACGGTCCGCCAGGAACAGGGAAGACAACGCTCGCTAAAGTGATTGCCAATACAACAAGTGCTGCTTTTTTGCAGATCAATGCAACTTCTGCCGGAAAGAAAGATATGGAAGAGGTTGTAAAGAAGGCGAAAGATAACGCGGGCATGTATGGCAGGAAGACCATTCTTTTTGTGGATGAGATTCATCGGTTTAACAAGGGGCAGCAGGATTATCTTCTTCCATTTGTGGAGGATGGGACGATTATCCTGATAGGAGCTACAACAGAAAATCCCTATTTTGAGGTAAATGGGGCTCTCTTATCACGTTCTATTATCTTTGAGCTGTATCCCTTGTCAAAGGAAAATATTAAGGCTCTGCTTACCAGGGCGGTAACAGATAAGGAGAAAGGGCTTGGCTCTTATCAGGCGCAGATTACAGAAGATGCTTTGGAGTTTTTAGCTGAAATTTCTGACGGCGATGCCAGGATGGCTCTAAATGCGATTGAGCTTGGTGTGTTGACAACTCCGAGGAATCAGGATGGAATTATATTAATTACAAAGGAGACAGCAACAGAATGTATTCAAAAAAGAGCGGTGCGCTATGACAAGACAGGAGATAACCACTATGATACCATTTCTGCTTTTATTAAAAGTATGAGAGGGTCTGACCCTGATGCAGCAATATATTATCTGGCAAGGATGCTCTATGCAGGTGAAGATATCAAGTTTATAGCGAGGCGTATTATGATTTGTGCGGCGGAGGATGTTTCAAATGCAGACCCGATGGCACTTGTTGTTGCCACAAGCGCATCACAGGCGGTGGAGCGGATTGGGATGCCGGAGGCGCAGATTATTTTGGCGCAAGCGGTTAGTTATGTGGCAAGTGCCCCCAAAAGCAATTCTGCGGTTACTGCAATTGGGGAGGCGATGGAGGCTGTAAGGAGTGAGCATATTGCATCAATACCTACGCACCTGCAGGACGCCCACTATAAAAGTGCAAGAAAGCTTGGGCATGGAATCGGTTATCTGTATGCGCATGATTATCCGGGGCATTATGTAAAACAGCAATATTTGCCGGATGAGCTTATAGGCAGAAAATTTTATCGGCCGACAGAAAATGGTCAGGAGAAACAAATAAAAGAGTATCTGGAATGGTGTGAAAAACAAGGGAGGCAGCAATGAAAAAGGGAAAAAGAATACTTGCAATGATAGGAGCTGTAATATTAGTAGGGCTATATGTGGCTACACTGGTATCAGCAATACTCGCAACCCCGGCAACCGATGATTTTTTTAAGGCAAGTTTGCTGGCTACATTGTTAGTACCGTTGCTTATCTATGTTTATATGTTGATATACCGATTAATCTTTGGAGGAGATTCAAAGAAGTAGTAATACAAATTGCTACACCGCAAAAGTGGCAATTATTTCTTATCTTAAAGTTTTCTTAGCAAACGTCAAGAAGGGATGTATATTTAAAAATTATATGATATACTAACCAACATAAAATAATGAGGAATTGTAAACAAATTAATTGTTGGTTTGCAATGAAAATTAATTTGTCTACAATTCCTAAGTATTGAAGAATACAATCTGTGCGGTAAGCGGCACAATAGATTATAAACAGAAAAGAGGGGAAGATGGAAAGAGGTAAGACAAGATTGTGTCTGTGGTACGAAAAAACAGTAGGAAGGATTATTCCCAAATATGGTTTCTTTTCCGTTATCTTTTGCTTTGTTTTTAATTCATTGATTTATACGGGGCTGCAGATATTAATGAAAGGGGCAAGGCATTTTGATCTGACACTTTCATTAGACAAGGCAATACCATTTGAGCCAATGTGGGCATTTGTATATTTGGGCTGTTTTTTCTTCTGGGCAGTCAATTATGTTCTGATAACCAGGCAGGGCAAAGAGGGCTGGTATCAATTTGCGGTGGGGGACTATCTGTCAAGGATTATTTGTGGGATTTTCTTTATTTTACTGCCAACTACCAATATACGGCCGGAGGTCGTAGGGGACGGACTGCCGGAAATACTAATGCGGTTTATCTATTGGATTGATGCACCAACAAATCTGTTTCCATCCATCCATTGCCTGGTAAGCTGGCTCTGCTTTGTAGGAGTTCGGGGGAAAAGTTATATACCTAAGTGGTATCAGGCATTTTCCTGCCTATTTGCCATTGCAGTTTTCGCATCAACTTTGTTTACCAAACAGCATTTTGTTGTAGATGTAATTGCAGGTGTGATATTTGCAGAACTTTGTTATTATATTGGACATCATACGAAATACTATTTGCGGGTAATGAAAATATTTGACGGGATAAACGAAAAAGTGTATGGAGAAAAGTGGGATGAAGAGTAAGAAGACAATCGTAAATTTAATATTTTTGCTTTTAGTATTTGTGCTGACCTTGTATTATGTTTTTCATGGGGAGGATATGGGAGCACTGGCTGCCTATCTCGGGCAGTCGGATATCAGGTATTGGATAGCTGGGACGGTACTGGTCATTCTTTTTATATTAAGTGAATCAGTGATTATCTATTATATGATGCGTTCCGTAGGGCAGCCAGCTATATTAACCCATTGTTTTTTATACTCTTTTGTGGGATTTTTCTTTAGCGCAATTACGCCCTCCGCTACCGGGGGACAGCCGGCACAGCTCTATTTTATGAAAAAAGATAATCTCTCCATGTCCATTTCTACATTAATCCTTATGGTAGTCACGATTACTTACAAAGCAGTATTAGTTGTTATTGGCCTGGTAGTCGTTATTTTTCGTCCACGCGTTATTATGGAGTATCTGGACCCCGTGATTGGCTGGTGCTATCTTGGGGTTGCACTCAATGTATTCTGTGTAACATTTATGATGATCTTGGTATTTCATCCGACGCTGGCAGAAAATATTTTAGTTAGCCTGATACGGATATTTTGCAGGATTACACACTCCAAAAAAGAGAAAAAATGGGTTCAGAGGGTTAGCGGTGCCATGGAGCGATACCGCTCGGTAGCGGATTATCTCCGAAAAAATAAGCGGGTTATTATAAATGTGCTTCTGATCACATTTATACAGCGTATTATGTGGTTCTATATTACATACCTGATCTATTTGTCATTTTCTTTGCAGGGGGTCGATCCGGTTACGATTACGACACTGCAGGGGATGATATCAGTTTCGGTAGATATGCTTCCGCTTCCGGGGGGGATGGGAATCAGCGAGAAATTGTTCCTTTCCATTTTCCAGCCAGTCTGCGGGAAAAATTTCGTGCTGCCGGTTATGGTGGTCAGCCGCGGGATTAGTTACTATACGCAGCTTATCATTAGTGCTATAATGACAGGAGTTGCATATTTTACAATAGGAGGGGCAGGAAGAAAAGATGGATAAGAAAAAAAAGCTGATTGGATGTTATGATTATACAGTGGTATTGACATATATTGGCCTATCAATTTCGGTGATTGGGATGACGCAGGCTATTGCAGGGAAATTTCGGAGTGCAATTGTCTGTCTGGCTCTTTCTGGGCTTTGTGATATGTTTGATGGGAAGATTGCCCGCAGCAAGAAAAACCGCACGGATGAGGAAAAAATGTTTGGAATGCAGATCGACTCCCTCTGTGATGTTATCTGTTTTGGCGTGTATCCAGCAATGATCTGCTGGCTGCTGGGAGTTCGCGGACCTGTCGGTTGGCTGTTAATCTGCTTTTACTGTATCTGTTCTGTTATCAGGCTGGCGTTTTTTAACGTATTGGAGACGAAAAGGCAGCAGGAGGAGGACGGCGCAAACAAATATTACCATGGCCTTCCGATTACCTCTATGGCAATTGTGCTGCCGCTTGTATTTATGCTGCAGGTATTTGTCAGCAATGCAACATTTATTGTGGCGCTGCACATCTCACTTGCCGTGATTGGGCTATTGTTTGTTGTAGATTTTAGGTTGAAAAAGCCAAATAATACATTGCTTACTTTTTTGGTAATCTTGGTGGCGGCTGCGGTTGTTATTACGATTTTATTCTCTAATTTTAGGATTCCAAAGTGGAATTTCCCAAAGGCAGGTTTGTCAGACTGGCTTAGAAACCAGTTATTTAATCATTAGATTATAAATCGGCTAGAGGCAGGAAAGGAGTAAACATATGGATTGCAGAGATAGAGAAGGAAATATTATTCCAGATAATGGGAAGCAGGGAAAGCTTTTAAAGACGCTGTATGAAACAAAGGCTGGGCGTCAGGCTTTAAAGGTTTTGGTACAGCCTGCGGTGTCAAAAGCAGGGAGCAGGTTTTTAGATTCTCGTTTTTCAAAGTGCTGTATCTCACCTTTTATTGAAAAGAGCGGTATTGTGATGGAGGAGTACGAGGAAGAAGATTACGAGAGTTATAATCAATTTTTTACCCGCAGGATAAAAGAGGGGCGGCGGGAGTTTTCTGTGGAGCCAGGGCACTTCTGTGCGCCATGTGATAGCCGTCTTAGTGTTTACTCGATTCAGGAAGATGGAATCTTTACTATTAAGAATACAGCGTATACATTGGATCGTCTTGTGAAAAGCAAGTCCCTTGCTGCAAAATACCTGGGGGGGACATTATGTATCTTTCGTTTAACAGTGGAGGATTATCACCATTACTGTTATGTGGACGATGGTATAAAGACGAAAAACTACAAGATACCAGGTGTATTCCACACGGTAAACCCGCTTGCAAATGATCAGTATCCAGTGTACACAGAAAATACAAGGGAATTTTCTATTTTAAAGAGCAGCAATTTTGGCAATATACTGATGATGGAGGTTGGTGCAATGCTTGTTGGAAGGATAGTCAACCACCATGAGAAGCTTGCAGTCAAAAGAGGGATGGAAAAGGGATTTTTTGAATTTGGAGGCTCCACGGTAGTCCTTGCATTCCAAAAGGGCAAGGTTGTGCTTGATGCCGATATTACTGCCAATATGCAGGAAGGTTATGAGACGGTTGTTAAAATGGGAGAAGTAATTGGCAGGAGGGATAATGGAAACGCCGATTGTTGATTTTGTAAAAGGATATAACAAAAATGATATGACAAGATTTCACATGCCCGGACATAAGGGGCATGTGTTTTTTGGATGTGAACCTTTTGATATTACGGAGATTAAGGGTGCGGATGTTCTGCGCGGCGGTGATGGGATCATCCATGATAGCCAGAAAAATGCCGCTGTACTTTTTGGAAGTGGAGCCTCGTTTTATTCTACAGAGGGCTCAACACTCTGCATTAAGGCAATGTTAGCCATTTTAAAAATAGCGCATGGCGCATGTGCTGATGGGGTTCGTCCCTATCTTTTGGCGGCAAGGAATGTACACCGCAGTATGATGGATGCCTGTGCCCTGCTGGACCTTGACCTCTGTTTTTTGCAGTCACAAGCCGGTACTAATATTTGCAGCAGCTTAGTTTGCGCAGAAACCTTAGAGGAAACATTGTGTTCTTGTAACACGCTTCCGCTAGGCGTTTATGTTACCTCACCAGATTATTTGGGGCAGATGGCAGATTTGGCAACTCTTTCTAGGGTGGCAAGAAAATGGGGGGTTCCCCTGCTTGTTGACAATGCCCATGGGGCATATCTTCATTTTTTAGAACAGAAGTTACACCCAATGGATTTCGGTGCAGCGATGTGCTGTGATTCGGCGCATAAGACGCTTCCGGTATTGACAGGGGCGGCATATCTTCATATTCACAAAGACTATTTGGCGCAGTTTGCCCCTTATGCAGAGCAGGCTTTATCTCTTTTTAGCTCGACAAGCCCGTCTTATCTTTTGCTGCAGTCCCTTGACTTATGTAATGTCTATCTGGCAGGGGAGTATCAGGAAAAGTTAAAGGAGCTTACAAAAATTGTGCAGGACTTAAAGGAAGAATTGCGCCGCAGGGGAATCTGTGTCAGAGATTCAGAACCGCTTAAGATTGTAATTGACACTGCAGAGAATGGCTATTCCGGGGTGGAAATCGCAGAGGAAATGAGAGAATATGGGATAGAATGTGAGTATGCGGACAGGCAGTATGTGGTTCTGATGGTCTCCGCAGAAAATGAGCAGAGGGATTGGGACAGGCTTTTCTGCTGGGCGGAAAATACAAGGATGGTGCATCTAAAAAAAGAGGCGCTTTTGGTATCTATGGTTTGGAATGAAAAAACGGAGCAGGTAGTTTCTGTTAGGGAGGCTGTTTTGGCAAAGAGTGAATGGGTGCCGGCAAGGGAATCTATTGGCCGGGTCTGTGCAGCCGGAACAATTTCCTGCCCGCCTGCCATACCAATAGCAGTTAGTGGGGAGCGGATTACGGAAGAGATGGCGGAGTTATTTTTACAATTTGGCATGGAACAGATTTGTGTGATCAAAGAATAGGCTTATCGCATGATAAGATAAATACCGTCAATAGCGATGGCATCTATGGTAGAAAATGACGGATAACTGAATATTGATGTGGATGAAAAAGTAAATACTGTTGCCTGGTTTAAATGCGTTCTGGGGCTTGTAATGTAAAGGTGCAATTGTTATACTAAAAATGTTTCATAATAGCATTTTAAGGTAACTAAGTCTGTAGACTATATGGGGGAATTTATATGAGTATTTTAAAGGAAACATTAGGAGCAACAAAAAACAATGAGACAGTAACAAAATATACATTGGAAAACCAGAATGGTGTTAAGGTATCCCTTCTGGACTTGGGTGCTGTAATTACACATATTATTGTACCGGACAGGGATGGTGTTTTTGAGGATATTGTGTTGGGATATGACACAGTTCCGGGGTTTGAAGAAAATAAACCGGCATTTGGCGCTGTGATTGGTAGGGTTGCCAACCGTATTGCCAATGCCTGCTTCGAGCTAAATGGCAAAAAATATACATTGGATCAGAATGATGCTACAAACTGTCTGCATGGCGGGCTGTTCCGTTATGAGCATTGTATGTACCAGGCAGAATGTTCCGAAGAGGAGAATGCGTGCAGTGTTTCATTTACCAGATTGAGTAAGGATATGGAGCAGGGATTTCCAGGAAACGTCACAATTACAGTTACATATACCTTAAATGACGCCAATGAGCTGATGCTTGAATATTATGCTGTATCGGATGAGGATACGGTAATCAACTTAACAAACCACTGTTACTTTAACATAGGGAAGGGCGGGCATAAGTGCAAAGATGTCTATGGGCAGAACCTGCAGATTTTTGCGGATCATTATACACCGATAAGTGATATCCTGGTTCCGACAGGTGAAATCCGCCCGGTAGATGGCACAGCGCTTGACTTTAGGACGCCGCATAAAATTGGCTCTCGCATTGGCGAAGCGGCGCCAGATGACAGTACAGTTGCCGGATATGATAATAATTTTGTATTAAATGAGAAGGAAGAGGGCGAGGTTGCCAAGGCGGTAATCTATAGTGATGATACAACGGGTCGTATATTGGAAGTGTTTACAGATTTTCCGGCGCTTCAGGTTTATGCATCTGTAGGGCTTGATGTGGATGGTGGAAAGGAAGGCATGCATTATGGAGAGGGAAGCGGAATCTGTTTTGAGACGCAAAATTATCCGAATGCTGTTAATATGCCAGAGTTTCCGAGTGCCGTTTTGAAAGCAGGTGAGGAATACAGCAGAGTGGCGATTTTCCGTTTTGATGTAATGGAGTAGTGAAAGAAATAAGAAATTACGGGGTGGCAAATGGCCGGAAGGAGCGTGTGATATGGATGCAGGAATTAGGAAATCGGTTCTTGTAGTGGATGACAATGATGCCAATATTTTAATCTTATCCGCTTTGCTAAAGCGGATGGGATTTTCTGTGGATGAAGCAAAATCTGGAAAAGATGCAATTGGACTTGCTTCTGGAGTAAAGTACGATTTGGTTTTTATGGATCATCTCATGCCAGGGATGGATGGGGCGGAGGCTGCAAGGCAAATTCTCCTTCTTTCTGGCGGCAAGGGGCGTCCGGTGATCATTGGTGTTTCTGCCACAATTGATGAGGAAGTGGTAGAGGCATTTTCTGGGGCAGGTGTTCATGAGATTTTGGAAAAGCCGGTTACTATGGACCGGTTAGAGGAAAAGCTGCGCTCTGTCGGTGCTTTTGATACAGAGGGGGTACAGTCTGCTGTCGGGCAGGAAAGCAGTATTAGCCATATTTTGTCCGGTGTCCGTGGACTTGATTACAAAAAGGGTCTGGCGATGATGGCGGGAAATATTGATAATTACATGAATGTTTTATCTGCCTGCATTAAGAATATAGCAGACAACCATAATGCCATAGAAAAATTAAAGGGAAATAGCAGACCGGAAGACTTTGCATTACATTTTCATAGCTTGAAAGGACTATTTCTAAATATTGGTGCGGATGTGCTGGCAGAGAAGTCTAAACACTTTGAGATAGCTGCAAAAGAGGGGCGGATGGAAGAAATTGGTGCAGGGTTAGAAGGATATTTAAGAGAGGTTCTTTCTTTTCACAAAGATTTGGTAAGTGCATATGGGCAGTATTGTGAGGGAAAGAAAGAGGCAGCGCAGGGGAAAGAGATGTCGGAACAGGAATTTTTACAAAATCTGAAACAGCTAAGACAGCATATTGAGGATTTTGAGTATATGGAAATCACAGAAATTCTTGATAAAATGATGTCTGGCTGTAGGGGAGGACGAAAAGAAATATTAGAAAAGATTGCGGCATCTATCCAGGAATTTGATTATGATGGGGCACTGCGCCTTGTGGATACAATGCCCCAATTGTGAAATGGTTTGAGTATATCAAGAAAAATAAGAAAATCAAATCAGTTTAAGGTGCTGCATTGCGTGGTAAATGCCATCGTCCAGAACGGAATCCGTTATGTAATCGACAACTGGAAAGAGTTCTTTGTCACTATTTCCCATAGCGATGCTGTAGGCAGCATAGTCAAGCATTGGAAGGTCATTCGTGCTGTCGCCGATGGCAATGGTATGTTCGTGTGGGATATGAAAATAGGATTCAAGATAAGCAATCCCACTTGCTTTTGAAAATCCATGCGGGACAATTTCATAAAATCCGCCGCCGCGGTCTATAAATGTTAAGCTGTCCTGAAATGTGGCATAGAATTTGTCAAATTCACTGTCCTTGCCAAGGCAGATACAAAATTTGTCAAATGGCAGGTTTGTTGCTTCTTTGGGCGGTACCATGCAGATAGTGTCCGGCAAAAGCGCCAGATGCTCTTTTTTAAACTTACCGATACGTGTCTTGTATGGTTCGGAGCTGTAATAAATATTTGAAGTTCCCTCTAAGACCCATTCAAGATGGCAGGCATTGAGCTGGCCAAGAATCTGATTGCCCAAGGATTTTGGTAGTGTATGGGAAAAGAGTTTTTTGCCCATGTACTCGATATAAGTTCCGCAGCCGCAGATATATCCGTCAAAGGGAAGTCCTTTGATCAGCTTGTCTAATTCGGCAAGGGAGCGCCCGGTGTTAATAAAACAGAGATGTCCGTTATCACGCAGTTCGTGAAGTGCTTTCAAGGTATTTTCCGGGATAATGCGCTGTAATCCGTCATCAGTAATTACAGTTCCATCTATATCAAAAAAGATTAGTTTTTTCATATGCTGTCCTCTCAATCTTCAGTATTTGACAAAAGTATAAAAGAAATGGAGAAAAGTTTCAAGAGTAAGTCGTAAGTGTGGGAGCGGCAGATTTTGGGTATATTACTTTTCGGAAGTGAAGACAGGCAAAGACGTGAGAGATAATAACTCAAATAATATAATCGGAAATTAGAAAGAAGAGGTAGCGAATGAGGGATTTTTTGCCAATCTGCAGGAAGGACATGGAAAAGAGGGGATGGAAGGAGGTAGATTTTGTCTATGTATGCGGGGATGCCTATGTAGACCATCCATCTTTTGGGGCAGCGATTATCACTAGGGTGTTGGAGGCACATGGTTACCGTATCGGCTTTATCTCACAGCCTGACTGGAAAGATGAAAAGAGCATACAGGTATTTGGCATGCCAAGGCTTGGTTTTTTAGTTTCTGGCGGGAATATGGATTCTATGGTAAATCATTATACGGCCTCTAAGAAAAGAAGAAACCAGGATGCTTATACGCCGGGCGGCGTGATTGGGAGGCGTTCAGATTATGCATCAACTGTCTACTGCAACCTGATCCGAAAGGTTTATAAAAAAGTCCCCATTATTCTAGGTGACATTGAGGCGAGCCTGCGGAGGCTTGCCCATTATGATTACTGGTCAGATTCCTTAAAGCATTCTATCTTGGTGGACTCACAGGCAAATCTTTTAATATATGGCATGGGGGAACATGCCGTTGTCGAGATAGCTGATGCACTGGCAAGCGGTATTGATATTACAGATATTACGTTTATTAAGGGAACGGTGTACCGCGCAAAAAGTTTAGAAAGCACTTATGATTTTATTGAACTGCCATCATATGAAAGGCTGTGCTCCGATAAGAGGGAATATGCTAGAAGTTTTTATATACAATATTGCAATACTGATTTTGTAACGGCAAAATGTCTTGTGGAATCTTATGGAAGCAATGGATATGTAGTGCAGAATCCACCGTCGGAGCCGCTAACACAGCTTGAAATGGATGATGTCTATGAGCTCCCCTATATGAGGGCATACCATCCTATTTATGAGAAGGAGGGTGGTGTCCCGGCGCTTGGCGAAATTAAATTTAGCATTACCAGTAATAGAGGATGTTTTGGTGGCTGCAATTTTTGTGCGCTGACGTTTCACCAAGGGCGCGTGATTCAGGCTAGAAGCCATGAATCTATTCTGCGTGAAGTACAGGAAATGTCAACCGCACCGGATTTCAAAGGGTATATCCACGATGTGGGAGGGCCTACGGCAAACTTTCGTTTTCCCTCTTGTGAAAAACAGAAAAAATATGGCGTCTGCCAGAACAGGCAGTGCCTTGTGCCAGAGCCCTGCGAAAATCTGAGGGCGGACCATAAGGATTATCTGTCTCTATTAGAAAAAATAAGAAAACTTCCATACGTTAAAAAAGTATTTGTTCGTTCCGGTATCCGCTTTGATTATGTTATGGCAGACCGTGATGATGCCTTTCTCCGGGAACTCTGTAAGCATTATATCAGCGGGCAGCTCCGGGTTGCGCCAGAACATATCTCCAATGTTGTGTTGGAACGGATGGGGAAGCCGCATCACGAAGTATATCAAAAATTTATGAAACGATATCAGCGGGTCAATTCAAAATACGGTAAGGAACAGTTTGTAGTGCCGTACCTGATGTCCTCACATCCCGGTTCCACCCTGAAAGAGGCAGTCAAATTAGCAGAGTATATCAGAGATTTGGGATATATGCCGGAACAGGTGCAGGATTTTTATCCTACACCGTCTACGCTTTCTACCTGCATGTACTATACGGGGATAGACCCGCGTACTATGGAGAAAGTCTACGTGCCGGTGTCAAAACACGAAAAGGCAATGCAGCGTGCCTTAATTCAGTACCGCAACCCGGATCATTATGATCTGGTCAGGGAGGCGCTTTGTAAGGCGGGACGGCAGGACTTAATTGGTTTTGGGGACAAATGCCTAATTGCACCGAGAAAAGAACGTTGGCGGGAGAAGAACTGGAAGAAGGGGAAATTACCAAAAGGTGGCAAAAGGGGTTGATTTTTTATTGGAATGGACGATATAATAAATGATAGATTTGATTCTCGCGTACGCAACGAGCCAAACGCAAGCTTGCTTGCACTTGGCGACTGCGCGCGGGTCACATACCCCGCTGCTCTGCAGCGTTGCAAGTTTGATACCCCGTTGCTTGCAGCGGGGTTGTTGATTGTGGGATTTAATGGCCGAAATATATAGATATGGATGCTGCGATTTCACAATAACGGATGGTAGTGACGCAGGGGGATTGGCATACAGAAAGGGAGTGAGCATTATGTCATCAGTTTTTTGGAACAATCATAATTATTTTAATGGATTATTCGGAAATACATCAAATAACAGCGGGCTTGCTAACAGTCTTTTTGGGGGTGGCAGCAGCAATATGCTTAGTGACTATTCTATGATTAAGTCTGGAGCGTATAAGAAGCTTTTGACTGCATATTATAAGTCACAGGATGATTCCGATGACAGCACGGAATCTACAACAAATAAGAGACCTTCTTCTATTAACAATTCAAAAGTAGATTCAAAAGATACATCGAAACTTTTAGAAGTAAAGTCAGATTCTGAAGATTTGAAGAGCGCTACAAATAAGCTGGCTGACCGTTCTCTGTACAGAGCAACAGGTGAGGATGAAGACGGCAATGATGTATATGACAGGGATAAGATTACGAAGAATGTGAAAGAATTTGTATCAGCGTACAATAAATATTTGGATTCTTCCAGCAGTGTAAATTCACAGAATATATTGAAGAAGTCCCTGAGTACAGTGAAATTGACAGCTTCCAATAAGAAATTGTTAAGCGAGGTTGGTATTAATATTGGCGCAGATAATAAGCTGACAGTAGATGAGAAGAAGCTTTCTGAAGCTAAAATGTCGACGCTGAGTTCGCTGTTTACAGGTTCTGGTTCTTATGCAAATACAGTTGGACAGAAAGCTTCCGAAACATACAGGCTTGCAAATAGCGCAACATATTCTGCTAATAACAGTGCTTCCTATAACTTCGGCGGTTCTTATTCTATGATGGGAACCTCAAATAATTCATGGGATAAGTATTTCTAGTTAAGAAATGTTGGAAGGATAGGAATAATAGAAAATGGATTAGTGCCATCAGGCATATTAGTTGTACCAGACATTTGTGGAAGCATCTGTCTGGTACTTTTCATTAGGGAACTATAATAGCGGCTTTGCTGTATGGCAAAGACATTGTGTAGAACGGAGGGTAATTTTGTATCGGTTTTATATTTCGGAAGAGCAGCTTGCAGAGAATGAGATAACAGTTGTGGGGGGAGATGTCAACCATATTAGGAATGTATTGCGCCTTGAGGAGGGCGATTGGGTTGTTGCCTGCAATGGCATGGGAAGGGATTATGTGTCAAGAATCTATGCGATTGAGAAAGACAGGGTAATTCTCCATGTAGAAAAAGTACAGGAAACAGGAACGGAATTAAGTACAAAAATCACTCTTTTTCAGGGGATTCCGAAAAAGGAAAAAATGGAATTCATTATACAAAAAGCGGTGGAGCTAGGGGTATATGAGATTGTCCCAGTTTTGACAAAGCGCTGTGTAGTTAAGCTGACTGATGATAAAAAGATACACAAAAAGCAGGAGCGGTGGCAGGCAATCGCGGAGGCGGCCGCAAAGCAATGTGACAGAGGCATTATTCCTACAGTTCATGAGCCTATTACGATTGAAGAAGCATTTGACATGGCAAGGTCCTTAGAGTACAATATGATACCGTATGAGCTGCAGGATGGGATAGACCGTTCTAGGGAAATTGTTGCCCATGCCTGCAAACAGGAAACGGTTGGCATTTTTATTGGACCGGAAGGCGGTTTTGAGGAAATGGAAGTAGAACGTGCGGTTGCATGTGGTATGGAGCCGCTGACCCTTGGGAAAAGGATTTTGCGGACGGAGACAGCAGGAATGGCGTTGCTCTCGATTATGATGTTTCAGATGCAGCAGTAGAGAGATAGATTGGAGAATGCAGTTAGAATGGAAACGTACTTGGATAATGCGGCGACAACCCCGGTATTTTCGGAGGTAAGAGATACGGTGGTACAGGTGATGGAGCAGGATTATGGAAATCCGTCGTCAAAACATACAAAAGGGATGGTGGCAGAGCAATATATTAAGGAAGCGAAGGAGATAATTGCTGCCTGCCTGAAGTGTAAGCCAAAGGAGATTATTTTTACATCCGGCGGTACAGAGTCAAATAATATGGCATTGATTGGCACGGCAGCTGCAAATAGGCGTGCTGGGAAACATATTATTACGACAAAAATAGAACATGCTTCGGTCTATGAACCAATGTCATATTTAGAGGAAATGGGATATGAAGTGACATATCTTCCGGTAAATTCTGCAGGGCAAGTATCCGTTGAGGACATCGAACAGGCATTAAGGGAAGATACTTTGCTGGTATCTGTTATGTATGTAAATAATGAAGTTGGAAGTGTACAGAAGGTCGGCGAAATAGGCGGGATGCTGCGCCGCAGGAAACCGGATGTTCTTTTTCATGTGGATGCGATTCAGGCATTTGGAAAGTACAAGATCATTCCTGAGAGGTTGGGGATTGATTTGATGTCTGTGAGTGGGCATAAGATTCATGGGCCGAAAGGAACTGGTTTATTATATGTCAGAGATGGCGTAAAAGTTCGCCCGATTCTCTTTGGGGGAGGGCAGCAGTCAGGAATGCGCTCTGGTACGGAAAATGTTCCGGGGATTGCAGGGCTTGGTGCGGCAGTTAGGCTTATGTATCAGGATTATGCGGCGAAAAGGGAGCATCTTTTTTCTCTGAAAAAGATGTTGATAGATGGGCTGCAAAATTATGAAGGGGTTGTGATACATGGGGTGGATGGGCTGCCTTTAGAGGAGACAGCGCCGCATATTGTAAGTGCTGGTTTTGCTTCTATCAAAAGTGAAGTGATGCTCCACGCCCTGGCGCAGGAAGGTGTATTTGTTTCTTCTGGTTCTGCGTGTTCGTCAAATCATCCAGAACTGAGTGGGACATTGCAGGCAGTGGGAGTAAGGGAAGATTTGCTTGATTCTACGCTCCGTTTTAGTTTTTCGGTTATGACCACGCCAGAGCAGATTGCGTATGCGGTAGAAGCTGTTGGGAGGTTGCTTCCGATGCTTAGAAGGTTTACGAAACACTGATGAAAACTGATATAATATAGTATAAGATAACAAGTTTGCAGCAGGCACACGCGCCAGTTTTTGTGCGGGCAGGCATTTTGGCTTGAAAGGTGTGCGTTTGGAGGGAAATATGCATCAGGCTTTTTTATTAAAATATGCAGAGATAGGGATAAAGGGGAAGAACCGTTACAAATTTGAAAATGCGCTCTGTGAGCAGATACGCCACCGTCTTGCAAAAATAGATGGTGAATTTGAAGTTGTGCGGGAGCAGGGACGCATTTTTGTGGAGGCAAGAGGCGAATTTGACTTTGAGGATGCAGTTGAGGCGATGAGCCGTGTATTTGGGGTTTCGGCAATCAGCCCGGTTGATGTGATAGAGGATAAGAGCTGGGATAACCTTGTAAAATCCGTAGGGGATTTTGTCGAAAAGCAATATGATGAGAGAAATTTTACCTTTAAAGTTAAGTCTAGAAGAAGTGACAAGCATTATCCGTTGACTTCACCTGAAGTCTGTGTTGAGATGGGTGGCTGCTTGTTAGAGCGGTTTCCAGAACTTTCGGTAGATGTCCATCATCCAGAGGTATTTATATGGGTGGAGATTCGAGAGAAGGCATATGTGTATTCCAGAGTTTATCCGGGCGCATGTGGTATGCCGCTCGGCACAAACGGAAAGGCTATGCTCCTTCTGTCAGGGGGGATTGATAGTCCGGTTGCGGGCTATATGATAGCTAAGCGAGGAGTGTATATTGATGCTGTGTATTTCCATGCGCCGCCATATACGAGTGAGCGGGCAAAGCAGAAGGTAGTAGACTTGGCAAAGCTGATATCATGTTACACGGGGCCAATTCGTCTTCATGTGGTAAATTTTACAGATATCCAGATGTATATTTATGAGGAGTGCCCTCATGAGGAATTAACTATTATTATGCG
>Ga0224740_10057_pt1 | contig 24735 bp, 16 predicted proteins | sample LIM_E_Water_Bulk_FD_161634 | JGI IMG/M metagenome (GOLD analysis project Ga0224740, IMG submission 161634) | Enriched cells from gastrointestinal tract of the lab mouse from Pacific Northwest National Laboratory (PNNL), Richland, Washington... | ecosystem: Host-associated > Mammals > Digestive...
TAAAAAGACCGATTATTGTTGACGGCGATTTGGTTCTGACAGGATTTAAAGAAAGTGAGTGGGAAGAGCGAATTTTAGGCAAATTTTCTGAATAGGATTAAAATATATCAATAAAAATGATTAATTTTAATCATTGCGCTTTTGCACTTGTTGTGTTAATATAGATAACATCTTAACAAAAGCAATGAAAAGGAATAGTAACTTGTTTGGAAGTTTTCAGAGAATTGCCGGCTGGTGCGAGGCAATACGGAAAAAGAGTGAACTCGCCTTGGAGCTGTGTGCTTGAACCATTGAGTAGAGCACATCGGATTTCCCGCCGTTATCTGGGTAAGGCATGATTGTGCTAATAAGGGTATGTATTTCGATACATAAAGTAGAGTGGTACCGCGGATGATTCCATATGGAAATGTGATTCCATATGAAAATATAAATCTTTCGTCTCTACAACGCAGGAAGTTGTGGGGGCGGAAGATTTTTTGTTGTAATGGAGAATAGTGGATGAAGAAATCTAATGCAGATTATCAACTCTTAGAAGGAATGTATCACGATGGCTATTTTCCGAATTTTTTGGTAGATAAAATTAGAATCGAGTTGGAAAAGGTGATTGCTTTCCTAGAAACAGGGGTATCGGATACAAAGCAAATTCAAGAGAAGTTTGATGCAATGACCACAGCTATCAATGACTTGCAGGAAGAATTTGAGGAAAACGATAGTGAGATTGAAACAGCGGCAAGAGATTGTATTGCAGTGGATGTAATGGAAATCTTGAAATGGTTTGCGATTGATTTAGATGTTGATGATGCGATTGGATTAAGAGATTGGTAAAAATTTGGGATTTATAATTATATAATAGAATCCGTTTAAAATGATAACAAAAAAGAATAAAATTGGGAGGTTTTTTATATGAAAAATGCAAGCAAATACGAAAAGGCATATTTTATGCCGCCGGTCTGTACGTATGATTGGGTAAAGAAAGATACGATAAGCGCGCCGCCAATCTGGTGTTCGGTGGATTTACGCGATGGAAATCAGGCGTTAATCGAGCCGATGAGCCTTGATGAAAAATTACAGTTTTTTAAAATGCTGGTGGATATCGGATTTAAGGAAATTGAGGTCGGCTTTCCAGCAGCTTCCGAAACAGAATATGAGTTTATGCGTGCACTGATTGAACGGAATATGATACCAAATGATGTTACAGTGCAGGTGCTGACCCAGGCAAGAGAGCATATTATTAAGAAAACGTTTGAGGCAGTAAAGGGAGCGCCTCATGCAGTGGTGCATCTGTACAACTCCACTTCTGTTGCGCAGCGTGAACAAGTATTTAAAAAGAGCAAAGAGGAAGTGAAGCAGATTGCAATTGATGGAGCAAAGCTGTTAAATCAGCTTGCATCGGAAACCGAAGGAAATTTTTCTTTTGAATATAGTCCAGAAAGCTTCCCAGGAACGGAAGTGGATTATGCGGTGGAGGTGTGCAACGCTGTTCTTGATGTATGGCAGCCAACGCCAGAGCATAAGGCAATTATCAATATTCCGACTACGGTAGAAAATGCTATGCCGCACGTTTTTGCAACGCAGGTGGAATATATCCACAAAAACTTAAAATATCGGGATGCTGTAATTTTATCACTGCATCCACACAATGATAGGGGCTGCGGCGTATGTGATGCGGAACTTGGTGTACTTGCCGGTGCGGATCGTATTGAGGGCACGTTGTTTGGAAATGGAGAGCGCACGGGAAATGTGGATATTGTAACGCTTGCCATGAATATGTTCTCCCACGGCGTTGACCCGAAGCTGGATTTCTCGGATATGGTAAAAATCCGTGCGAATTATGAGAAATTTACACGGATGCACGTGCATGAACGCCAGCCGTATGCAGGGGATTTAGTGTTTACGGCTTTTTCCGGATCGCATCAAGACGCGATTGCAAAAGGAATGCAGTGGCGTGAGGATAAGAATACAGATAAATGGACAGTGCCATATCTGCCGATTGACCCAAAAGATGTCGGGCGCAATTATGAAGCAGATGTAATCCGTATTAACAGCCAGTCTGGCAAAGGCGGTGTGAATTATATTTTAAAGCAAAATTTCGGAATTTCCCTTCCTGAAGCGATGCGCGAGGAAGTGGGCTATTTAGTAAAGGATATTTCCGATCAGGAGCACAAAGAACTGTCGCCGCAGTGGGTTTATGAGATTTTCCGTGATAATTATGTGGATGTAACGCCATATTTCCAGATTCCGGAATGCCATTTTAAGCAAATTGATGGGATTATGGCAGAAGCAGTGATTGCCTGCGGTGATAAAAAGACAACCGTCGATGCGAATGGAAATGGGCGGCTGGATGCAGTAAGTAATACAATTAAGCAGTATTTTGGCATCAGTTATCAGCTTTCCGATTATGAGGAACACGCGCTGACAAAAGGTTCTTCCTCCAAGGCGATTGCATATGTGGGTATTACCTGTAACGGCAAGAAATATTGGGGCGTTGGATCGGATGATGATATTATTAAGGCATCGATCCATGCGCTGTGCGTGAGTGTTAACAAACTGCCCGAAATTCAAGGCAATAAAGTTTGTCAAGATGAGCGGTTAATGGAGATTATGAACTATATTCAGGCAAATTATCAGAATGTTTCATTAAGCGAAATGGCAGAGCATTTTCATTTATCAGAGCCGTATCTTAGCAAATATATTCATGAAAAATCAGGTAAAACGTTTGGTGATATTGTAAACAATGTGAAATTAAAAAAGGCAAAGACACTGTTAAAGAACGGGACAATGACCGTAGAGAATATCGCAGCGGCAGTGGGTTTTCCCAATGTAGAGCATTTCAGCCGCGTTTTTAAGAAAAAAATGGGAATGACCCCGATACAGTATCGGAATGGTTGATTCTTAGATAAAAAAGAAAGCGTTGCGTGTAATGGATGATAGTCTGACAATGGCTGATATGGAGATAAATATGGAAAAGAATATAGAAGGCTTAAAGCAAATTGTGGAAAATGATTTTCAGAAAGAAAATGACTGCTGCATTTCAACCAATCAATATTATTTTCGATACCGCGCTGCTGCCATTATTATCGAAGACGGCGCCGTATTAATGGCAAAAAATGATGTTGACGATCATTATTACAGTGTTGGCGGAGGGGTTCACATTGGGGAAACTTCCGAGCAGGCTGTAGAACGTGAAGTATTTGAAGAAACAGGTGTTCATTATGAGGTCGATCGCCTTGCGTTTATTAATGAATGTTTCTTTTTCGGAACAGGATCGCTGGAAGGGAAAGAATGTCATGGGATTGAATTTTACTATTTGATGAAGCCAAGGGGAACGAGGGAGCTAGGTACAAAGGACACAAGTACGGAAATGACGGGCACAAAAGAGTATATGTGCTGGCTGCCGATTGATAAATTGGAGGAATACAAAGAATTTCCAGTATTTTTCAAGGAAAAGCTGAAACATATAAAGAAAGAAGTAGAACATATTATTACGGATGAAAGAGTGGATATGATGGATACGAAAGACCATTAAAATTTTTCAATTAAGGAAAATTTAATCGTTCGTGAGTATAATATATACTGCTTAACAGTTAAAATTTCCAAGCAACCTGACTACATAACGCCAGCTATATCCATTTAACCAGTGCAATATGGTAAATTCTGGCGTTATATAGTATAATATTTTTTGCCGCGCGGGGAGTAGGAAAGAAGGACGCTCTCTGCACAATAAGAGAGAAGAAAGGAAGATGTTCATGACAGCAGCCCCCAACGATAAATTAATTAGGATAATAGTAGAGGTACTAGATAAATTAGGTATTTCGCAGCACGACTGTATCCTTGCAGAGAAATATTTGAATGAGGAGGTTGGTGACGAGGTTTTAGATCAGTTTGAGCGAAAGGATTTAACAGAGCCGTCTTTTCGTGTAGATTCCGAGGTATGGGCAATCAATAAGCAAGTGGATAAACAAGAAAAAAGGGCAGTTTGTGTGCGTTTTTTCAATGTGCTTTATGCAATTGGTCATGGTTCTTGTTGTCATTTGTATATGTGTCATCCATTTTATAAAGTTGAGGAATGTGCACTCTATAAGAGGATGATTTTATATATAACGAATTATACAAGTTATTTAGGTTATCTTAATGAGAGTGGATATAATGAATTAATGAATATGGCGCAGCACAATACGCAAAATCTGCTGGAAGTGCTTCCTTTTTTGAAAGAGGAATCAGAATTATATGGAGTGATCGTGCTGGCGATGTATTTCTGCAAAAAGTATGAAAACTCTGGTGCGGTGGCAGCGAAGGATATGGCACTGCTCACAGAGTATGAAGATATTGTGTTGGGTGTATTTGATGCGTGGCTTGCAAAACAGGGAATCGCAGAACATACAGAAGCTGTCACAGTACTGCGGGAACAGAAAACAGCAGAAGGGCTTTTCAACAGAATAGAGTTGATAAATATAAATGAAGAGGATAGAAAACAGTTTTCCGCTATCTGTACATTGGCTTATTTGAATTTCCAGCTTTCGGATATTATGCTGGCGTTGATTCAGGTATGTTTTGTTATTAATCAGGAGTTTGCACTGGATTCTCTTAGCTATGTTTACATTGGCGATCACGGATGCAGAACAGATATTTCTGTAAATGGCGGAGATTATGATGCATTGTTTCATATTGATGCAGCGGAATATATCTGCTGGGCAGCAAAAAAGAAGTTTCCGCAGATTTTAACGCGGCAGCTTGCGAAAAATCAGGAAATTTATTTGAAATACATGAATCGTGACGAATGCCGCAGGCAGGTTTATCAATATTTGAGCGCATGGGGATGGGCGGCAGATTCTTCCCGAGTGCTTGAGTCGGCAGAAGATATTTTGTTAGAATTAAAGGATGTTATGAAAGAAGCAAATGCCGGCTTATATAAGCAGGTCGTACAAAATGCAGCGCCGGATTATGATCCGATTATTGAATTTCTGGTAGCGCCTACGTCGCATATGGAACTTGCGAAAGAATATCTGCGGGGAAATTGTAACGTTTCAGAGTTGTATCCCTATGATAAAGAGTTTGGTGACGGATTTGATAAGGGGCATTATCACTTAAAATCTTATATCAATAAGTTTCAAAAGCATTACAAGGATGAGGCATTTATCAATCGATGCCGTGTGTTTCTGGTGATTAGAAAATTTCATGGTTTAAATTGTGAAATAGAGGATTTTGCGCTATCAAAAAAGGATGCAGATATCGACGGTTTCTTTGCAAATCTTGCGAAGGAACAGTTGGATATTGCGCATCAGCTACAGGCATTTTCCCTTTTATATAAGGAAGAAAATTATTATGAAGAAACAATCAAAAGGCTTTTTCAAAGCGGAGAAATAATATTTTCTAAATTTTTAGAGGAAAAAAAGGAGGAAACACTCGAAGCATTTTCCAAGGTAGCTGCAGAGGGGCGTTCACTTGGCGTGCATATTTTAGGGAAAAACCCGCAGATTTACAAAAAAGAGATTTTAAGCTATGCCAAGGACAGTTCAACACTTGTTGCCAATGAACTTTATTATATTCTGCGTGAGCGAAAAGACTGGGAGGAAGATATAAAGGCGCTGCTAAACGGAAAAAAGGCATCTGAGCGCGAACTGGCAATTCGTGTATTTCTGAAATGGAAAGAGGAGGGCGGCGATTACTATAACTTGCTTTCACAGGCGCTTCAAAATGAAAAAAGTGCAAAGCTTGTGACAATATTAGAGAGAGAACTGAAACTGCAGGAGGAACATAAGTCCCAAAAACCGCTGACAAAGGAGGAACTTGTTCGCCAAGTGCATCAAGGCGGCAGGAAGCGCACACTTGCATGGGCATATGAAACGCCGTTTTCCCCCGTGCACAAAGTAGATGGCACTCTTGCGAATGAAGAGTATCTTCAAGCGATTTTATTGTGCTGTTGTGAAACACAGATGTATCATAAGATTGATAAAAATGTACAGCTTCTTGCAGCAGAGTTAAATGCAGCAGAGTTTGCGGTTTATGTCAATGAACTATTTGACAAATGGATTGCATCAGGTGCGGAAGCAAAAAAAGGCTGGGTGCTTTTGGCGGCGTCTATTTATGGCGGCGAGGAGATGATTCCAAAATTGATGCATCAAATTCAGGAATGGCTCAAGGTGTCAAGAGGAGCGATTGCGGCAGATGCAGTTTTGGCGCTTGCATGGAATCCCTCCCCGCGCGCACTGCTGCTTGTGGACAATATTGCGCGGAAGTTTAAACATAAACAAGTAAAGAATGGAGCAATTCGCGCTCTTGCGATTGTGGCGGAGGAATTGGGAATTAGTAGCGCAGAGCTTGCTGACCGAATTGTGCCCGATCTGGGTTTTGACGAAAATGTACAACGAATATTCGATTATGGTGAACGTGTGTTTACAGTGACGCTTACGCCATCACTGAATTTAGAAGTATATGATGCAGGTGGAAAAAAATTGAAGAATCTTCCTGCTCCGGCGAAAAAGGATGATGCAGTAAAAGCAGCAGAGGCTTATGCGGCATTTAAAGAGATGAAAAAGGAGATAAAAGCTGCTATCACCAGCCAAAAGACACGCCTGGAATACGCATTATCGGCAAAAAGGGAGTGGAGTGTGGAAGCATGGAAAAACCTTTTTGTAAAAAATCCGTTGATGCATCCGTTTGCAATGGGTTTAATATGGGGCATTTATAATGAAAATGGGAACTTGACACAAAGTTTCCGCTATATGGAAGATGGCTCCTTTACTACGCAGGACGCGGAAGAATATATACTGCCTGATCAGGCACGTATTAGCCTTGTACATCCAGTAGAGCTTATTGACGAGGTAAAAGCAGCATGGAAAGAACAGCTTGCCGACTATGAAATCACACAGCCGATTGAGCAGCTTGACAGAGCTGTTTACCGTGTGACGGAGGAAGAAGCAGACAGCAAGAGCATGGAACGCTTTGGCGGGTATCTTGTAAATGATTTTACGTTGGGCAGTAAATTGGCAGATTTTGGCTGGTATCGCGGCAGTGTTGAGGATGCGGGAAGTTTTAATACGTATTATCACATAGAATCAACGATTGATATGGGCGTAGAACTGCATTTTTCAGGAAGCTATGTCGGCTACTATCAGGGCGAAGTAACCGTATATGATGCTCGATTCTACAAGGCAAAAGAAATCGCGGGCGGCAGTTATGGATATGCGGAAGCAAATAAGAAAAATGCCTGTATGTTAAAGGAAGTTCCATTGCGGTATTTTAGTGAAATTGTGCTGCAAATTGCCAAGGCGACTGCCTCTAGCGACGAGCGAGAACCAGACTGGAAGCAGGAATTGGGGAAAAATGAAATTGTTTATGAGGATCCTGTGGTATCGTAACACTCGTTACAGCGCAGATTGAGAGTATCTTGTACAGCCCATATTGCATTATCGAACAATATGAGTTAAAGGATGGATCGAAAGGAGCAGTTCAAACACTGGGAAAAAAGTAGACTTAACCACAATAATTTTGCCAAATAATGTATATTTTTCCTTTCTTGTCCATATAATATAATACGAAAATAGTTTTTTGCAGGCGGTGAAAATACAGAAATGCCGCAGCAAAATTATGGATCGAACAAAATTATAAAATGGACAAGGAGAACAAATTATGGCAAGAGGAGTTAAGAAATCATTACAGGAGAAAATTGCACAGAAGGAGGAACTAATCGAAGCACTTTCGACCAGAATTAAGAAAGAGCGCGAAGAACTAAATGAACTTTTGGAAATGCAGAAAACAGAGGAATTAAATGAATTGCGTATGGCAGTGCAAAAATCTGGTATGGAAATTTCAGAGATTATCCAGCTTGCACAGATGCAGACAGCACAGTAAGTGTTGTCTGATGTACTGGAAAAATATTTTTAGGAAAAAGTCCAAACACAATTGCGTACATAGACCGAAAAAGGTATAATGGAAAGCAAGTGGAGGGACTTTTTTTATGCGCAAACCTGTGCAGAGGAAATATGCCAATTAAGATTCCCTTTGAAATATTCAATGAAAGCCCGTAAAATACGGGAAGGAGGTATTGTAAAATGATAAACATACGAGAACTGCACCACAATTACAAAGAATATGCAGATAAGGAGGTAACCATTGGCGGCTGGCTGAAAAGCAAACGCGATTCCAAGACGTTTGGCTTTTTAGTGGTAAATGATGGAACTTTTTTTGAGCCATTGCAGGTGGTGTACAGTGATAAACTGGAAAATTTTGCAGCGATTTCTAAGCTGAATGTGGGCGCAGCGGTGATTGCGACAGGAATTGTCACTTTAACACCAGATGCAAAACAACCATTTGAACTGCAGGCGACAAAGGTTGCGGTTGAAGGGGATTCCACGCCGGATTATCCATTGCAGAAAAAACGGCACAGTTTTGAGTATTTAAGGACAATTTCTCATTTAAGACCGCGTACCAATACGTTTCAGGCGGTGTTCCGCGTGCGTTCGCTATGTGCGTATGCAATTCACAAATTTTTTCAGGAGCGGGATTTTGTATATGTGCATACACCTTTAATTACGGGAAGCGACTGCGAGGGAGCAGGCGAAATGTTTCAGGTAACAACGTTAGATTTGACAAATCTGCCTATGACGCAGGACGGGAATGTTGACTTTAGCAAGGATTTCTTTAATAAACCGACCAATCTTACTGTAAGTGGGCAGCTAAACGGGGAAACTTATGCTATGGCGTTTAAAAATATTTATACATTCGGGCCGACATTTCGAGCAGAAAATTCCAATACAACACGCCATGCCGCAGAGTTCTGGATGATAGAGCCAGAGATTGCGTTTGCCGATTTAAAGGATGATATGTTTTTGGCAGAGGCGATGTTAAAGTATATTATTCGCTATGTGCTTGAAAATGCGCCGGAGGAAATGGCGTTCTTTAATCAATTTGTAGATAAAGGGCTGCTCGAGCGTCTGCGTCATGTAGCAGAATCCGAGTTTGGGCATATTACGTATACAGATGCCATTGCGGAGTTGGAAAAACACAATGATTCCTTTGAATATAAAGTATCGTGGGGCTGTGATTTGCAGACGGAACATGAGCGGTATTTAACAGAGCAGCTTTTTGGACGTCCAGTGTTTGTTACGGATTATCCTAAGGAAATTAAGGCATTTTATATGAAACTCAATGACGACGGCAAAACGGTTGCGGCTATGGACTGCCTTGTTCCGGGAATTGGAGAAATTATTGGTGGAAGCCAGAGAGAGGACAAGCTAGAAGTGCTGGAGCGCCGAATGGCAGAGTGTGGTTTAAATGCAAAAGATTATGGATTCTATCTGGATTTGCGTAAATACGGAAGCGCAAGACACGCTGGTTTTGGATTAGGATTTGAACGCTGTGTAATGTATCTGACAGGTATGGGGAATATACGTGATGTAATTCCCTTCCCAAGAACGGTGAATAACTGCGAATTATAAAAAATATTATATAACCGGTCAATGAGTTATCTGAAAGGCAATGATGTAAACGGCAATGTTATTTTTTAAATAAAAATAATTCAATCGTTTTATCTTGACAATATTCTCCATCGCTTGTAATATGAATGGTATCAGATAGTAAAATATTTGTAAATATTTATAAAATTTTATTTAAAATATCTAAATATAAAATAATATTTTAATATATAATAGAGATATTTAGAATAGCAATATTTATATATTTTTACTTTCTGAAAAAAGCGAAGGAGGATATTGATTATGAAACATTGTTTCAAACGATTTGCTGCTGGAGCACTGTCACTTACCATGGCGGCAGGACTGACAGCAAATGTACCGGCATTGTCGGCAGAGGCAAAGGAAGACTTAAAGGGCAAGCTGGTAGTAATCCATACAAATGATATGCACGGACATTATGAGGTTGATGAAGATAGCTTGGGAATTTCGTCTGTCAAAGCACTGAAACACTATTATCAAGCACAGGGCGCAAGCGTTCTGCTTTTAGATGCGGGTGATTTCAGTCAAGGGACAAACCTTGTGAATTATTATGACGGGTTGGATGCAGTGCATTTCTTAAATGCCGCAGGCTATGACGCAGTAACGCTTGGAAATCATGAGTTTGACTTTGGTTTTGATGCACTGCAGCAAATGGCACAAACAGCAGAGTTCCCGATTTTGGATGCCAATATTATCAATAAGGAAACGGGAGAGCTCTATTTCGGTGATAACGCGGTATTTGATCTAAATGCGATGAAAGTTGGCGTATTTGGTCTGGATACACCGGAAACGCAGACAAAGTCAAGCCCTAAAAATGTGCAGGATGTTACTTTTTTGGACAATGCAGAGTTGTATGCTTGTGCACAGGCGCAGGTAGATGCTTTGAAAGCACAGGATTGTGACTATATTATCTGTTTAAGTCATCTTGGTGTGGATGAGGAGAGTGCTGGCAGGCGTTCCGCAGACGTTGCATTAAATGTATCAGGGATTGATCTCTTTGTAGATGGGCACAGTCATACTAGAATTGATGGCGGCTTTGATATTAACGGCACAAAGATTGTAAGTACAGGTGAATATCTGGAAAAAATTGGTGTTGTAATCTATGATGGTAAAAAGACAAAGGCAAAACTGGTAGATGAGCTTTACAATATTGGCGGTTGTCCTGAAATGGATGCATTTGTGAAAACGTTTGCAGATGTAGTAGATGAAGCATATGCAGGAACCTTTGCAGCAACAACGAATCTTTTAGATGGGGAACGTGCACCGGGTGTCCGCACAATGGAAACAAATCTTGGTGATTTTGCAGCGGATTCTTATAAGTATATTGCGCAGACTTATGCAGAGGAACATAATCTTGGAATCACTATTGACGGCGCAATTCAAAACGGCGGCGGTATCCGTGCAACAATTCCGGCGGGTGATATTTCAATGGATACTTTGTATACGGTATTTCCGTATGGCAATACAATTTCAATTGTAACATTAACAGGTGCACAGTTGCTGGAAGCTTTGGAGGCATCCTGCTCTGCTTGTCCTGAAGCATTAGGCGGCTTTCCACAGGTTTCCGGGATTGTATTTACATTAAATACTGCTGTACCGTATGAAGAGGGCGCACAATATCCTGATTCTACATACTTTGCACCTGCAAATGCTGGCAGCCGCGTACAGATTGAAACTGTCGGCGGCAAGGCATTTGACCCGAATGCAGTTTACAATATCGCTGTAAATAATTTTATGGCAGATGGCGGTGATACATACTATGTATTTACGCAGGCTTCCAAAGTAATTGATACAGAAGTAGTAGATGCAGAAGGCTTAATTTCCTTTGTAAATTCGTTGAATGGCGTTATCGGCGACGAATACGCAGCACCAAAAGGAAATATTAAGATTACGAATTAGTATAGTATAAGATTTGAAACAGAGCGTTTCGCAGTAATGCAAAAACCTCCCTTTCGGCAGTTTTGCCGGAGGGAGGTTTTTATGCGCAGCCCCGATTGCGTATGGGTATCCAAAGAAAATATGTTAGGGACTTTATGCAGATTTATCATTGACTTTTTGCTTTTTAGTATGTTTTTTCTTACGAGAATGTTCTTTCTTATAAGCATTTTCTTTATTATGCGAATCTTCTTTATGAACAGCCTCATTCTTAATTGTATTATTTGTAGAACTTTCCGGCTGTTGTATATTGGTTGTTGCATGTTCTGAAGTATCTGCATATATTTTATTAAGATTCTTCTGTGCTGTGGACAGCATTAATTTAATACGGTTTAACTGATTTACTTCCGAAGCACCAGGATCGTAGTCGATAGCAACAATATTTGCTTCAGGGTGGCGCTTGCGTAGTTCTTTAATAACACCTTTTCCAACAACATGGTTTGGCAGGCAGCCAAAAGGCTGTGTGCAAACGATATTTGGTGTTCCTGTGTGGATTAATTCTAACATTTCACCGGTTAAGAACCAGCCTTCACCTGTCTGGTTTCCAAGAGAAACGATTTCCGATGCATTTTTTGCGGTTTCATAAATATCGGCAGGCGGTGTAAAATGTTTGCTCTCCGCAAAGGCTTTGCTCATTGGTTTGCGCAGCATTTGGATTGCTTTAATACCAAGGCGGCTGAGGTTAGCAGCTTTTTTGCTAGTACCAAGATTTTCTGCCTTGTATAGCTGGTTGTAGAAGCAGTAGAACATAAAGTCCATTAAATCTGGTACAACAGCTTCTGCACCTTCCTGCTCTAATAACTCTACCAAACGATTGTTTGCGGCAGGCGAGAACTTTACAAGGATTTCACCAACAACGCCGACACGTGGTTTCTGAATATCGCGAATAGGAATTGCATCAAATTCTGCAATGATTTCACGGCACATCTTCTTATATGTATGGAATGATAGGTATTTGCGTCCAAGAAAATCGCTGCATTTTTTTATCCATTTTTGATGTACTCTATCGACAGAACCTTGTTCGACTTCATAAGGGCGCATACGATAGACGCACCGCATAAAGATATCGCCGAAGTTTACTGCATAAACTGCACGCAGCAGCAGCATTGGCGTAATTTGGAAGCCTGGATTACTCTCCAATTTTGATAAATTTAAGGAGATAACCGGAATATGTGCATAGCCTGCCTTTTCTAAAGCACGGCGGATAAAACCAATATAGTTGGTTGCACGGCAGCCGCCGCCGGTCTGCGACATAACGACTGCTAAATGGTCAGTATCATATTGACCAGAAAGTACAGCTTCCATAATTTGTCCAACGACCAAAAGGGAAGGATAACAAGCATCATTGTTAACATATTTTAAGCCGACATCCACACTGTTGCGATTATCATTGTTTAAAACAACCAGATTGTAGCCGCATCTACGGAACATAGGCTCTAATAAGTCAAAATGAATGGGTGACATCTGCGGACATAAAATCGTATAATTTTTGCGCATTTCTTTGGTAAAGATAACACGGTTTATTTTGCTGGAATGAATTTTACGTTCTTGGTGGCGCTGTTCTCTTACACGGATTGCGGAGAGCAGTGAACGGATTCGGATTCTCGCCGCACCAAGGTTGTTAACTTCATCAATTTTTAAACAAGTGTAAATTTTGCCGGAGCCTGTTAAAATATCGTTTACTTGATCGGTGGTAACAGCATCCAGTCCGCAGCCAAAGGAATTTAGCTGGATTAAATCTAAGTCGTCACGTGTTTTTACATAGCTTGCGGCAGCATAAAGCCGAGAATGGTACATCCATTGATCGGAAACAATTAACGGGCGTTCTGGTTTCGCTAAATGGGAAACACTGTCTTCTGTTAAAACCGCGATATCATAGGAGGTAATTAATTCGGGAATACCATGGTTAATTTCTGGATCAATATGATAAGGGCGTCCTGCAAGTACAATGCCGCGTTTCTTATTTGCTTTAAGGTAAGCAAGCACTTCTTCCCCTTTATGGTACATATCTTGTCTTACGGCTTCCAATTCCTGCCAGCCGGCTTCTACGGCAGCGTTTAACTCGCTTTCTGGTATTTCAGGAAATTCCTTTATCAATGCCTGTGTAATTAAAGATGGCTCACGGAATGACAGAAACGGATTTTTTAAAATCACGTCACCACGCCCAATTGCTTCTACATTATTTTTAATATTTTCAGAATAAGATGTTACAATAGGACAGTTATAATGGTTATTTGCTTCACAAAATTCGTTGCGTTCATAAAATAGTGCAGGATAAAAGATAAAATCGACACCTTGCTGAATCAGCCATTCAATATGTCCATGTGCAAGCTTTGCCGGATAACATTCTGATTCACTGGGAATGGATTCAATGCCCATTTCATATATTTTCCGGTTTGATACAGGGGATAGTACCACCTGATAATTTAGTTTTGTAAAAAATGTAAACCAGAAAGGATAATTTTCATACATATTTAAAACGCGCGGAATCCCAACACGCCCACGAACTGCCTGCGAGGCGGTAAGCGGCTCATAGGAGAATAGGCGTTTTAATTTATAGGCAAATAAATTCGGTACTGTGTCGTCTGTTTTGGCTTTTCCAAGACCACGTTCGCAGCGGTTGCCGGAGATAAAATTTCTTCCGTCGGAGAATTTATTGACTGTTAAGCGGCACGAATTTGTGCAGCCTTTGCACTTTACCAATGAGGTATCAAATGCAAGCTGATTAATCTGTTCAATTCTCAGCATTGTGGTAGCAAGCGCAGGATTTGCCTGATAACGTTCTCTTGCGATCAGCGCAGCACCAAACGCGCCCATAATGCCAGCGATATCTGGACGAATTGCCTCGCAGCCTGCAATTTTTTCAAAACTCCGCAGTACGGCATCATTATAGAAAGTACCACCTTGCACTACGATATTTTTGCCAAGTTCGCTGGCATCAGATACTTTAATAACCTTAAACAGTGCATTTTTAATAACAGAATAAGCCAGTCCAGCCGAAATATCAGAAACTTCTGCGCCTTCTTTTTGTGCTTGTTTTACTTTTGAGTTCATAAAAACGGTACAGCGTGTACCTAAGTCAATGGGATGTTTTGCAAACAGCGCCGCTTTAGCGAAATCTTCTACGCTGTAATTGAGCGATTTAGCAAAAGTTTCAATAAAAGAACCACAGCCAGAAGAACAAGCTTCGTTAAGCTGTACAGAATCAACGGTCTGGTTCTTGATTTTAATGCATTTCATATCTTGACCGCCGATATCAATAATACAGTCCACATCCGGATTAAAGAAAGCAGCAGCGTAGTAGTGCGCAACTGTTTCCACCTCGCCCTCGTCTAGCATAAATGCCGCTTTAAACAGTGCTTCGCCGTAACCTGTTGAGCAGGAGCGCAGAATTTTTGCCTCTTTGGGAAGCAGTGAATAAATTTCCTGAATGGATTGAATCGCAGTTTTCAGCGGACTGCCGTTATTGCTGCTGTAGAAAGAGTAGAGCAGTGTTCCATCCTCCGCAATCAGCGCAATTTTTGTTGTGGTCGAGCCAGCGTCGATTCCCAAGAAGCAGTTGCCGTGATAGTCTGCAATCGCTGCATTTTTTACATGGTGTGAATTGTGCCGCGTCTGAAATGCTATGTATTCCTGTTCGTCCGCAAACAAAGGTTCCATGCGGGCAACTTCAAATTCCATTTTTATATCAGAAGAAAGTTTATCGACCATTTCTTTCATAGTGTAAGAAACTTCCTTAGAAAAAGTACTATTGTTTTCTGCATTGAGCGCAGATCCGATAGCCGCAAATAAATGTGAATTTTCTGCTTCAATAATATGCTTCTCGTCCAGTTTTAAGGTACGGATAAATGCTGTCTTTAACTCCGGCAGAAAATGGAGTGGGCCGCCTAAAAATGCGACATGACCACGGATCGGTTTTCCGCAGGCAAGTCCGCTGATAGTTTGGTTGACAACTGCTTGAAAAATAGAAGCAGCTAAATCTTCCTTTGTTGCGCCCTCATTAATCAGCGGTTGGATATCGGTTTTTGCAAATACGCCGCAGCGCGCTGCAATGGTATATAAAGAATGGTAATTTTTGGCATATTCGTTTAAGCCGGAAGCATCCGTCTGAATCAGCGACGCCATTTGATCGATAAAGGAGCCCGTACCGCCTGCACAGATACCATTCATGCGCTGTTCGACATTTCCACCCTCAAAATAGATAATTTTAGCATCCTCGCCACCAAGTTCAATTGCAACATCTGTTTTGGGCGCAAGCTCCTGCAGTGCTGTGGAAACAGAGATTACTTCCTGTACAAATGGAACGCCCAAGTGATTGGCAAGCGTTAGTCCACCCGAACCTGTAATCATGGGGTGCAGCGTTAGATTTCCCAATTTAGCATAAGCATCCTGTAAAAGTGCTGATAATGTTTCGCGGATATTTGCATAATGCCGCTGGTAATCAGAAAACAATAAATGATGTGCTGCGTCCAAAATTGCTACCTTGACCGTTGTAGAACCAATGTCAATTCCCAATGTATAGAACTCTTTCTTCATGAAATAACCATGCCTTTCTCAATTATAAAAATAAAATTTATATCAACAAGTTTGTAATGACAAATTAAACATACATCTGCTATTATACGACACCATTGGAAAAAGGGCAATAAAATAGTTGATAAAAAGTTCATAAATTTCGTGTCAGATTTTTCCGAGATTTATTTTTGCGTAATTTTGTTGTTGTTTTCTATCATATGCGCATAGTGGGGCGCGGCATTCCTTCTTGCTGCAAATAAAGACGAGTACAATATTTTAAGAATTTCACGAAAAATAAAAACTGTATGACTAAATATAAAAAAAGTATAATATTTCGTAAGTCCAATTCAGACAGGTTTACTTTTTGCTCTGAGAATGGTAAAATATTACTTATTGCATTTGGAAATAGTAATATACAGGGGTTCTGCATCATTATTTCTATATTAAAAAGGCAAATAAACAAAAACAGGAGGTTTGTATGAATTTACTCAACAAATTAGAAAGAAAACTTGGAAGATATGCAATTCCAAACCTATCCCTATACTTGATTTTGTGTTATGGGTGTGGTTATTTGATTTCTTTGATAAATAGTTCATTTTTAAATTATTTGACTTTGAATCCATATTTAATATTGCATGGGCAGGTGTGGAGATTATTTACATGGATTTTAATTCCACCGACACGTTTAGATTTTTGGACGATTATTATGTTGTATTTTTATTATTCTATTGGTACAAACTTAGAACGAACGTGGGGTGTTTTCTATTACAATGTATACTTGTTTATGGGGATGTTTTTTACGGTATTGGGTAGCTTTTTGTTAATGGGAGTCAGCTATATACCCGCAGTTGGCTTAAATGCAAGTGTTCAGTTATATGGCGCGCCGTACTATTTCGCAATTATTTCGCAAAGTTTTAGTACCTACTATATCAATATGTCAATTTTCCTTGGTTTTGCCGCTACGTTTCCAGAAGTGCAAGTGCTTTTGATGTTTATTATTCCAATAAAAGTAAAGTGGATGGGGATTGCATATGGGATTTTGCTGTTGGTTGACTTGATACAAAGTCCTATTATTGGAAGAATTGTTATTGGAACTTCTTTATTGAATTTTGTAGTCTTTTTCTTAATGACACGCAGTGCACAGATTGGAATGCGTATATCACCAAGGCAAGTAAAACGGCGGCGGGATTTTAACAGAGAAACACGCAAGGCAAGACCTGTGTCTATCTCAAAGCATAAGTGTGCAATCTGTGGGAAAAACAGTGAAGATAATCCCGAAGCAGAGTTTCGGTTCTGCTCGAAATGCAATGGAAATTATGAATACTGCCAAGACCATTTATTTACGCATACGCATGTGAAATAAAATTGTGTGACCATTTATTTTTTTCTTATGGATTTTGCAGTATAGGGTAAAGTTCAAGAAGGAATTGTTTCAAAAAATTATAAAATTTACAAACTAATGTTTGCAATTTTTTATAAGATGGTGTATACTGTTAAAATCAGTGTGAAACCAATTCTATGAGAAATGGATTATAATGGAATCATTGCAAAGTACAATTAGGCGGCTGATATTTAAAAGGCGTTACGGCTTCACAGATAGGGAAAGGATTGGAAAAGCGGTATGGAATTAAATCAGCATACATTTGCAAGTATCTTGGAACAGCTTCGTGAAACAGCGCGGCTGCAAGGAAATATGCTGACAAGCGATCAGGTTCGGGAAGCGTATGCCGATTGGCAGCTTGGCGAGGGACAACTTGCATTAATACATGATTATTTTAGGAAGCATTCTATTGGAATTGATGTGCCACTGGAATCCGAGGAGGATTTTGAGGAGCTGCTTTCGCGTGAAGATGTGAATTTCCTTGAAATGTATCTTGCAGATTTAAAGGAGTTAGTATCTGTATCTGACGGGGAGAAACGGGCTGTTACCATGTCTGCACTGGCAAAGGATAAAATGGCGCAGGAGAAATTAATAGAGATATATCTTCCGCAGGTGGTTGAAATTTCCAAGCTGTATGCGGGACAGGGCGTGCTGGTGGAAGATTTAATCGGCGAGGGCAATGTCGCAGTTGCTGCAGCATTGGCAATGCTGGATTGCATAGAATCCATTGATGAAGTAGATGGCTTTGTCGCAAAAATGATTATGGATGCGATGGAACAGCATATTGCTGAGAGTACGGACAACCAACAGTTTGACGAGGCGGTGCTGAACAAGGTAAATGATGTCAATGACAAGGCAAAAGAATTGTATGAAAATCTGCTGCGCAAAGTAACAATCAAAGAAGTTGCCGAAGAATTGGATATTGATGAGGAAGAAGTGCGGGAAGTTATCAAGCTTTCTGCAAATAGCATCAGTTACATTGAGGATTATGCGGATGGCAGAATATAGAAACAATGACGATTTTAAGTATATAATACAGGATATTAATACGATTTATATTGGAAAAGAGTTAAGTTATGCCGAAATGTTAGATAGAGCGGACGTGCCATTTAAACTCAAAGCGATTATCAGTGCATATTTTGCAAAGGAAACAGATTTAAACCGGAAATTAATTGAACACTTGCTGGATGTTTCTAAGGAGGAATTTTCTTATCGGATATTTGAGCAGTTAAAGTTGACAGTGAGGGTTTTTTATCTTGTGAAAAAAAATGGGTTTGGCGGCAGACAGAAAGAAAAATGGGTGCATAAGGCATATTCTTTTTCGGAGTTTTACGTGGGACAGCGGGAAGCAGTTAAGGCAAAAACCGTGCAGGTTGAAGATATTGCCATCTCGAAACTGGCGTTAATGATGATAAGCATATAAATTGGAATCGGAAATTATAAACGAAGGGAGTTATTGATAGAATGAAATCATGGAGAGAATTACAGGCATACGAATTGGTGGAAAGCAGGAAAATCAAAGATATTCAGTCAGAGGGAATCCTGCTGCGTCACAAGAAAACAGGTGCAAGAGTGGCGCTTTTAAGCAATGATGACGAAAATAAGGTATTTGCGGTAGGATTTCGCACACCGCCGGAAAATTCGACAGGTGTACCGCATATTATTGAACATTCTGTGCTTTGCGGTTCCAAAGAATTTCCTGTAAAAGACCCATTTGTGGAATTGGTAAAAGGTTCGTTAAATACCTTTCTAAATGCTATGACTTACAGTGATAAAACGGTTTATCCGGTGGCAAGCTGTAACGATAAAGATTTTCAGAATTTAATGCACGTGTATTTAGACGCAGTTTTTTATCCTAATATTTATCAGGAAAAGAAAATTTTTATGCAGGAGGGCTGGCATTATGAGATGGAGGATTTAGACAGTCCATTGACTTATAATGGTGTTGTATATAATGAAATGAAAGGTGCATTTTCCTCTCCTGATGAAGTAAACGACAGGGAAATGATGAATTCGCTGTTCCCCGATACCATATATGGTGTAGAATCAGGCGGTGATCCCAAAGTAATTCCGGAACTTACCTATGAGCAATTTTTGGATTTTCACCGTAGATATTATCATCCTTCTAACAGTTATATTTATTTGTATGGAAATATGGATATGGCAGAAAAACTGGAATGGATAGATGAACATTATCTAAGTAAATTTGACAGGCTGGAGATAGATTCTACGATTAAAATGCAGAAAGCGTTTGATAAGCCGGTTACAATACACAAAGAATACCCGATTATGGAAGGGGAATCCTTAGATAATAATACGTATTTATCTTATAATATAGTAGTTGGTACGGCTCTTGACAAAGAACTTTGTTTTGCAATGCAGATTTTGGAAAATGCGCTTGGCTCGGCTTCTGCGGCACCGTTAAAGCTTGCACTGATCCACAAAAATATCGGAACAGAGGTTTATACAGAATATAGCAACGGTATTTATCAGCCGATTTTCTCAATTGTAGCAAAAAATGCCAATGAAAATCAAAAAGATGAATTTGTTGCAACAATAGAGGACGAGTTAAAGCGTCTGGTAAAAGAGGGAATAGATAAAAAGTCGCTGCTTGCCGGATTAAATTATTATGAATTTAAGTATCGTGAAGCAGATTTTGGTTCTTATCCGAAAGGATTGATGTATGGCATCTGGATGTTGGAATCTTGGCTGTATAATGACAATATGCCGTTTGATATGCTTGAAACAGTGGAAGTCTTGAAAGATTTAAAGGCGAAGATTGATACAGATTATTTTGAGCAATTAATCGAAAAGTATCTAATTCAAAATAATCACAAATCTATACTCGTGGTATCGCCAAAAGAAGGTTTGACGGCTAAGACAGAACAAGAACTTGCAGAAAAACTGCAGGCATATAAGGAAAGTCTAACGGACGAGCAGCGCAGACAGATTATTGCAGAATCCAAGGCACTTCGGGAATATCAGGAAACGGAGGATTCGCCAGAGGATAAAGCAAAGATTCCTATGTTGAAACGTGAGGATTTGAAAAAGGAAGCAGACGGCTTTATCAATGAAGTGCGGGAAATTAATGGGACAAAGGTCCTGTTCCACAATATAGAAACAAACGGTATTGGTTATGTCCGGTTAATGTTTGATATTTCCAATGTTCCGAAAGAATTGTTTGCTTATGCGGGGATTCTGAAAAATATTTTAGGTTTTGTAAACACTAAGAGTTATGACTATGGTACGCTTTACAATGAAATTAATATTCATACAGGCGATATATCCAGTTATGTAAATATTTATATTGATGCCAATAATTTTGAAGATTATCAATTATCATTTGAAGTTCGTACTAAGGCGATTTATGAGGAGTTAGAAGCAGCGTTTGGTCTGCTTGCTGAGATTATAACCACATCAAGTTTGGCAGACGAGAGCAGAATCTTGGAAATATTGGAGGAAATGAAGTCCAGAATGCAGGGAAATATGGCTTCCGCAGGGCACTCCATTGCGGCAAGAAGGGCTATGTCGTATTTTAGCGAAACGGCGGCAGTTTCTGAACTTATAAGCGGAATTCCTTGTTATCGGCTGCTGGAGAATATAACAGCCAATTATGAAAAGAATAAAATGGATTTAATTGAAAAGCTGACACAATTAATTCATTGTATTTTCCGACCTGAAAATATTATGGTGGATATTACAGCAAAAGAAGACGGTTATCAAGCGATTGTTCCATTGGTTCCAAAATTAAAAGCACAATTATTCGATGATGCAGTACAGAAAGAACGCATTCATATGGAACCGAAAAAGAAAAATGAAGCATTTGCAACATCGGCGCAGATTCAGTATGTTTGTCGTGCTGGAAACTTCCGAAAAAATACAGACTATGTGTATACAGGGGCATTGATGGCATTAAAAGTAATTTTGGGGTATGAGTATCTTTGGACTAATATTCGTGTGAAAGGCGGCGCATATGGTTGTATGTGTGATTTCGGCAGTATTGGTGACAGTTATTTTGTATCCTATCGTGATCCGAATTTAAAGAAAACAGTGGATGTCTTTGAAAAAATAGGTGATTATTTGAGAAACTTTACGGCAGATGAAAAAACGATGACCAAATATATTATCGGAGCTATTAGTGATTTGGATACACCACTAACACCATTTTCAAAAGGTGCACGTTCTTCTGGTGCATATATGACAAATCGTGATATCAAAAAAATACAACAAGAGCGTGACGAATTGTTAAATTGTACACAAGAGGATATCCGAAAACTTGCCAATTATATTGATACTGTGATCCGTGAGGGGGCAGTATGTGTTGTCGGAAATGGGCAGTCTATTGAGGAAAATAAAGAGATGTTCCAAAAGATAGAACCATTGTTTCACTAATCAATACGGAGGAGTTCTGAACATGGAGGAAAAATATAAATCAGGCTTTGCTGCATTGATTGGCAGACCCAATGTTGGAAAATCGACATTGATGAATTGTCTAATAGGTCAAAAAATTGCTATAACTTCAAAGAAACCACAGACTACTAGAAACCGTATTCAGACAGTTTATACGTCCAAAGAGGGACAGATTGTATTTGTTGATACGCCAGGAATCCACAAGGCAAAGAATAAGCTGGGCGATTATATGGTGCACGTGGCAGAAAAGAGTTTTCAGGATGTGGATGTTATTTTGTGGCTGGTAGAGCCTACGGATTATATCGGCGCAGGTGAGAGGCATATTATAGAACAGTTAAAAAAAGTTTCTACACCCATTATTCTAGTTATCAATAAAATTGATACTGTGAAAAAAGAGCAGCTTTTGGGGTATATTGATGTTTATCGCAAAGAACTTGATTTTGCGGAGGTGGTGCCAGTATCAGCACTGAAGGCGGATAATACGCAGGTATTAATTGAACAGATTTTGAAATATCTTCCGTATGGAGAGGCCTTTTATGATGAAGATACGATTACGGATCAGCCTACACGTCAGATTGTAGCAGAGTTAATCCGTGAAAAAGTGCTTCGCAACGTTGATGAGGAGATTCCGCATGGAGTGGCTGTTACCATAGAGGCTATGAAATACGATAAGAAATTAGTAGAGATAGATGCTACAATTATTTGTGAACGGGATTCCCATAAAGGAATTATTATTGGTAAAGGCGGTTCTATGCTCAAGAAAATCGGTACATTGGCACGTCCGGAAATAGAAGATTTATTAGAAAAGCACGTGAATCTTAGGCTCTGGGTAAAAGTGAAAAAAGGCTGGCGTGACAGTGATTTACTGATTAAAAATTTTGGTTATGATTCCAAAGAACAATAAACATGTATCTGTCTTGATATGTTGCAGTTTGGCAGGACTCCATGGTAATGGCATAAGATTATATGCATAAATTTATGACATAAGTACATTCTATTAAGTGTGGACATTTCATTGATTGCTGATGTCACTATAAACAGCAGTGCAGAAAGGGTATGAATATAGATGTACGAGGAAAGATGGAGCCAATTTATGCGGACAGGGCAGGTGCGCGATTATTTGGCATATAAGGAACAGACCGCCGTAGAAAGTGCCGAGAGCAAGGCAGGAGAAATACGTGAGTTTGGGTATGCAGGAGTTTGTAACAGTAACAGGGATTGTTATCAAAGCGGAGCCAATCGGGGAATATGACAAGAGAGTTGTCATACTTACAAAAGAGCGGGGAAAGATTGTGGCGTTTGCAAGAGGTGCAAGAAAAACAAACAGTCGTTTGATGGCTCCGACGAACCCCTTTTCCTTTGGCGTATTCCGGTTATTTGCCGGCAGAAGCTCCTATAATATGTCCGAGGCAGAGATTTCAAATTATTTTGAAGAATTGCGGCAGGACTTTGTAGGAGCTTACTATGGTATGTATTTTCTGGAAGTATGTGATTATTATACAAGGGAAAACAATGACGAAACAGGAATGTTGAAATTATTATATCAGTCGCTGCGTGCATTGACATCACAACATTTTGATAATCGGTTGGTGCAGTGTGTATTTGAATTGAAATCCATTATGATAAATGGAGAATTCCCGCAGATAACGTCAACAAGTGGATTGAGTGAAACCGCTATTTATACGATTGATTACATAATGAGAACTCCCGTTGAAAAGTTATTTTCCTTTCGTTTGGAAGGTCAAATTCTGGAGGAACTTGCGCATTTTAGCAGCAATGTATGCAAAAGATTGCGGGATAAAAATTTTAAAAGCCTTGAAATACTTGAAAATATCAAGTAATTTCGTTATAATAAAACGCAAGGAATTTATAATACTAAAATTTTTATAAAATAAAATATGGAGATTGTTATGAATAAAAAAATGAAAACAAAAACTTTATCAGCAATTCTTTTGTGTATTTGCGTGTTTGTATTAACTGCATGTGGAGATAAGACACTGAATAACAATAATGGGAGCAGTGGGAAAGGAACAGGCAGCAAGAAAAGCAAAGACGAATTGGTGACATCGATTTCGGTAGAGAAAAATGGGAAAATTCATAGTAAAATTATAGAGGAATTCGGTGAGGATTATTATGATGTAGCAGGTTTAAAGGCGATGATCGAAGAGTCTATTGCTGAGTATGCAAAGCAGCCGCAATCTGGAGAAGTATCCCTTAAAAAATGCGAAACAGCAGGCACTTCTGTAACTGTAGAGATGGAATTTGAAGATTATCATGCATATGCAGAATTTAATGGTGAGAATTTTTTCGCGGGTACAATTCAAGGAGCAAATGAAGCTGGCTTTAATTTGGATATGACATTACAGTCTGTTTCTTCGAAAGGGGATGGGACAGACACGATTTCAAAACCAGGGTTACTAAGCATGGGTGAAAAACATATTGTGATTTTAGAGTTGACAGGGCATGAAGATGAAGTTCAGCCTTTGGCAGAACCACAGGAAGTTCAAAATGAAGGCGAAAACCAAGAATCACAGGCAGATGATCCAGATCAGACACAACAGGCAGTGGAAGCTATGCGAATTAACTGTTTTGGAGATATTCTTTATATTAGTGATGGCGTGTCGACAGTCAGTAAAAAAAGTGCAGATATTAATTTGAAAAATGGTTTGAGTGTGATAGTATTTAAGTAATTCGGTAATAGATTAGAGAATATAGTATTTTTAAGTTGTTTTATACTCACGAACGATTAGATTTTCCTTTCTGCACAGCACGTATTGCCCGCTTATGCAATATGGGCTGTGCAGAAATTGGAAAATCTTAACAGTCGTCAGTATATTTATCCGTTTCGTATGAAATATTTATGATTAAGGGGAAGAAATGTTTTCTTTCTTGATAAAAAGAAAATAGGAAAGGTGAGGAGAAGTTACAATGGAAAAAACGATGGAAAAAATCGTCGCGTTGGCGAAATCAAGAGGATTTGTTTATGCAGGCTCTGAAATATATGGAGGGCTTGCCAATACATGGGATTTCGGCAATCTCGGC
>Ga0224740_10061_pt1 | contig 24365 bp, 12 predicted proteins | sample LIM_E_Water_Bulk_FD_161634 | JGI IMG/M metagenome (GOLD analysis project Ga0224740, IMG submission 161634) | Enriched cells from gastrointestinal tract of the lab mouse from Pacific Northwest National Laboratory (PNNL), Richland, Washington... | ecosystem: Host-associated > Mammals > Digestive...
AAAAAAAGATGGCTTTTCCGTAATCAGCGGCCCAAGAACTACAGGGGATGGCTATTATGAAAGCTGTATAATCGGAATTGAGGGGAATCAAATTGAGATTACCATTTAAAGAAATCCCCTTCCCCAAGAGATGGAAAATTTTTGACTTTCCCCATTTTTTATGAAGAGATAATCTGCAGTTATCCATAACACATATCATTCACCAATTTTGCTCTGTGTACATGATTTTCATTCCATATTCCAATGGAACAATCAGGAATGCAGCCTCATCTGGCAACGCTACGCTTTGAGGAAGGTCTAATGCTTTGCAAACTTCGATGTATGATTTATGCGCCCCTTTCGCAAACTCACAGCAATGCAGCAGTGTGCTATGTCTTTCGCAGAGGCACTCAGAGGCCGTCGGTGCTTAAATCCTGTCCTGCAGGATATTATGCACCGTTACGTGCCTCTGCGTAGCGAAAGCGTGCCTTTAAGGAAAACATAGCACACTGCTGCATTGCCGCTCAGACATGCTTCGGGGCGCTTATTCCATCGAAGTTTTACAAAGCAAAGACCTTCTATCAAAGCTAGTTGTCCATCGATGAGACTGCATTCCCGATTATTCCATCTGAAGTTTTTTGAAGAATCATGCAATCACAGAGCAAAATTGGCGAAACTGCTCTGCCTATCGACAACTGCAGAGTATCTTCTTCAAAAAATGGGGAAAGTCAAATGGAAAATTTTATTGCCGAAATCGAAAAACTTATGCTATAATAGATTTATTCTTGCGCACGCAACAATGCTAACGCAATGAGTGCAAGGAACTAAAAGTTCTTTTGGACTTGGCGATTGAGCGTGAATCAACTTCCAAGTGACGCATTTTTATTGGCAACTGCCAAGTTATGGAAAAATTTCTTATATGAGAATAAAAAGGAGGACGACAATGAAAGGAATTATTCTTGCCGGTGGCTCTGGCACCAGACTATATCCACTGACAATGGTTACATCAAAGCAGCTTCTTCCTGTATATGACAAACCAATGATTTATTACCCACTGTCAACCCTGATGCTGGCTGGAATTAGAGATATCTTAATTATCTCTACACCGACCGACCTGCCAAATTTTGAACGTCTTCTCGGCGACGGCAGCCAATTAGGAATTCACCTGCAATACAAAATCCAGCCTTCACCGGATGGGCTTGCCCAGGCATTTTTGCTTGGCGAAGAGTTTATTGGCAATGATTCCTGTGCTATGATTCTTGGCGACAATATTTTTTATGGAAGCGGCCTTTCAAAGCATTTACAAAATGCAGCAAAAAAAGAAAAAGGTGCAACTGTATTCGGCTATTACGTAGAAGACCCAGAGCGATTTGGAATTGTAGAATTTGACGAAAACGGCAAAGCGATTTCCATTGAAGAGAAACCAAAACATCCAAAATCAAATTACTGTGTAACCGGACTATATTTTTACGACAGTAACGTTGTTAAAAAAGCAAAAGAAGTAAAACCATCCGCCCGCGGTGAATTAGAAATCACAGATTTGAACAAAATGTACCTTGAGGATGGAACACTTGATGTAATTACACTTGGACGCGGTTATGCCTGGCTTGATACCGGCACAATGGATGCCCTGGCAGATGCCACTGAATTCGTCCGTGTCCTCGAAAACCGTCAGGGAATCAAGATATCAGCTGTAGAAGAAATTGCATATAAAAATGGATGGATTGATAAGGAAAAACTGTTAGCTTCTGCAAACCAGTATGGCAAATCTAATTACGGCAAACACTTAAAACAAGTTGCCGAAGGAAAAATTTTATATTAAATACACTTTATGGTTACTATTTAATAATTACGGAGGGGAACTATATGAATATTATCGTAACAGGCGGAGCCGGCTTTATCGGCGGAAACTTCTGCCACTATATGACCAAAAAATATCCAGAGGATACAATCCTTTGCATTGATAAGCTAACCTATGCCGGCAATCTAGAAACACTGGCGCCTATTATGGACAAACCAAACTTTAAATTTTTTCAGGCCGATATAGCCGATCGGGAAGCAATTTACAAAATATTTCAGGAAGAAAAACCAGACATTGTAGTAAACTTTGCAGCAGAAAGCCATGTAGACCGCTCCATTACAGACCCAGAGATTTTTCTTCGCACAAATATTATAGGTACAAGCGTTATGTTAGATGCCTGCAGGGAATATGGCATTACACGCTATCACCAAGTATCTACAGATGAAGTTTATGGTGATTTACCGTTAGACCGTCCAGATTTATTCTTTACGGAAACAACACCAATCCATACCTCCAGCCCTTATTCTGCTTCTAAGGCATCTGCGGATTTGTTGGTACAAGCTTACACAAGGACATATCAGCTTCCTTGTACCATCTCGCGCTGCTCAAACAATTATGGGCCATATCATTTTCCAGAAAAATTGATTCCACTTATTATATCCAATGTCTTAAATAATAAGAAAATCCCAGTCTATGGCAAAGGAGAAAATGTGCGTGACTGGCTCTATGTAGAAGACCATTGCAGTGCAATTGATTTAATTATCCGCAAAGGTTCCGTAGGCGAAATCTATAATATCGGCGGGCATAACGAAAAAACAAACCTTGAAGTCGTAAAAACGGTTCTTGATAAACTTGGAAAATCTGAAGAACTGATTACCTACGTAACAGACCGTCCAGGACATGACCGCCGCTATGCCATTGACCCGACAAAGATTCATGGGGAGCTAGGATGGCTTCCAGAAACGACCTTTGAAGTTGGAATCCAGAAAACCGTAGACTGGTACCTGGAAAACCGTACTTGGTGGGAAAATATCATTTCTGGAGAATACGCAAACTATTATGAAAAAATGTACGGAAACCGATTATAATTTATAGTAAGACAAGCAAATTTCAGCCCAGAACCATGCAAAAGCTGCATATTCTGGGCTGAAGTTATAAATTCTTAAACTACATTTTATTTAAACGAAACACATATTGAATCCTCTTTCGTCCTATCTCCCCTGAACCTGATACCGACTATAGCACCTCTTTCCAAGCAGCACAAGTATAATCCCTAAGATAAGATACAAAATAGGAGCAAATTGCCAGATTGTCATTTTTACCCCAAAAACAGAAACCAGTCTTACATCCAAAAAACCCTGATCTATCTTTAACAGGTTCATCGGGAAAAAATTCCAGACCTGCGACAGCAAGCGGAACTCCCTTGGAATCACAATAATCCTCGCAGCTCCAACTGTTAAGACTGCAATCACCATCCCTGCCATGCTGCTCCGAAATTTCTCCGAAACTACCATAATAAAAATACTTGTAAGCAGTGCAGATATAACACAGATTCCAAGCATAATAAGAAGAATCTGCCCAACCGTCAGGGGATAAGAGTACCACCCTGCAATCAGCTGAATCACAGCCGAAAATCCTTCTGTTCCATAACAAATAAACGTAACTGCCATAACAACCCCAGCCATAATACTTGTGGCAAAAAACGCAAATAAACTCCCTGCAACGATTTTAACAAAATAAAGCTTTTCCCTTCCAAAGCGGCTGCATAAAATAATCTGGTCCAACCTGCGCTGGTGTTCTTCTGCAAAAATCCGGCTGACTACTACTGCAAGCAGAAAACTCGAAAACAGTGCCACCATATAAACACCGTTCATACTGATCATCTGGTAAAATCCATCTGCATACTGATAAGTAAATGGCTTTGTAAGTGATTTTTCTTTTTGCTGCCAATAGCTACACTCGTCCTTCGTTAATTTATATGACGCTTGATGTTCCTCCACTACCGCATCCCTTCTCTGATATAATTTTTCTTCCGTCAGCCTGCCAGACTCCTGCATGTAATATGACTGTGGCAAAATCCCCTCTGTCCCGGCAATAGCATCCAAGGTACTTTCTAACAATTCAAAACGCTCCAGTTCTTTTGTAAAATGTTCTATATCCTTTATATTACCTACCGTCCCAATCTTATCCTTTGTATCCTCATATCCTTTAAAAATATCCATAAGCAATGCATCATCTATTTTTCTTCCTGACCAATAGATGCCATTTTTCCGTTCTCTCGCCTTTCTCTGTGCATACGTATCATACCACCCCTCGTTTTCCTCCTGCCCTGTCCCATCATCCTCCTGCGCCTGTAATATATGTGTGTAAGACATATTCCATGTCAATGTAACAGAGACCAGAAAAGCAAGAACCAACACCGCAATTGTAATCCATGTGCTCCTCCTGCAGCATATTTTCTTCATCTCATATCCTAAAAGTGTCCTATACTGCCTCATTTTCCCCACTCCTCTCCTCATCTTCAAACTGTTCCATATAAAATTCTTCCAAATCCCCTGGTATCTCTTCCCTTTTTCCCTGAAAAATCATCTGTCCATCTTTCATGAGCAAAATAGCATCTGCAATCTTATCCACATCCGAAACAATATGGGTAGACAGCACAACAATTGTATCCCGGCCAAGCCCTTCTAACAAATTTCGAAAACGCACGCGCTCCTTTGGGTCAAGCCCTGCCGTTGGCTCATCTAATATCAATATTTTCGGATCATTCAAAAGTGCCTGCGCAATTCCTAGCCGCTGCTTCATCCCGCCGGAATATGTTTTTATCTTCTTTTTTGCCATATCCTCCAAGGAAACAAACCGAAGCAGTTCCTTCGCCTTTTTCTTTGCGTGTCCCCGTCCAAGGCCCTTAAGCGCCGCCATATAAAGAAGAAAATCATACCCTGTAAATCCCGGATAATACCCAAAATCCTGCGGCAGATATCCTAAGGCCGCACGGTATTCTTCCGCTGCCACGCTAATCCCATTATAAGAAACTTCCCCGCTAGTAGGTTCCAAAATACCGCATAACATTCTCATAAATGTAGTTTTTCCAGCCCCATTCGCCCCCAAAAGCCCGTATATCCCCTCTTCAAATGTGTAGGAAACGCGGTCAACCGCAATTTTATTTTTGTATTGTTTTGAAAGACGGTTTACATTTAATTCCATATCAATCCCCCATTTCTATAAAGCATCTTTTTGCCTTCATAAAGCGTTAATCCTCCTAATACCATAATGGCTCCCAACCACGCGGGCAGATAGTTTTCTTGATAAATCCACCAGAAATTTGTTGTGCTGCAAAATGCCATCACACTAACCACCAAAGCAAATCCCGCACAGATATATAAATTCTCTTTTCCGGCAAAATTTCTGACAACCCAGAGGCTTCCAGAGGCCGTCAGCAAATATGGCACAAATAAATAGACCATTGTCCTAAGAAAACTTCCCTGCCCCGCCATCTTTCCATATTCATCGCCCACAATCCAAGCAAATAATAAAGCAATCACGATATCCTCCATCCCGACTATTACCATACGCGCTAATAAAATGCTTTTCAAAGAAAATCTGGATGACATCTCAAGTTCTTCCATACCATAAGTAGAAGATCGGACACACTCCGATACCCCAGCCAAAACCAGAAGAGGCATCATAGAAAGAGCTACACACAACATCCCCTGCCTGTTGAAATGGCTTAGATATACTACTACACCAAACATTAAGAACGCTGCCACCCATGACCAACTGGAAACATAAGAAAACTGTATTCCAAGGATCTGCCCAATCCCCACTGGCCCAGGCTCAATTTCTCTAAAAAACTTTCTTTTTCCAATCGGTTCTGGCGCTTCAAATAGCCGTTTAAGCTGCTCCTTGCTATATTTGTCCATGCGTCATCCTCCTCTCTAATTTCTGCAAAATTTTCTTTGTCTCACGATAAAGCGCATATCTGGATTTTCCGTAAATCTTTGCCATATCTGCAACCGGAACTTCATTGACATACCGAAGCAAGATTAACTCCCTCTCTTCACTATCCAGGTCATGAAGAGCCTGCCGCAGCATAATAGCATCTAACATGCTGTCCTCTTTATTCTCCCCTGGCAATTCCTCTGGCAGCGATTCCATCTTCTTGCGGCGCATCTCATCAATGCAAAGATTTCTGGCAACAGTATATAAAAACGCCAGCGGCCGCCCAGTATCCCTATAACTGTCACTCTCTAGATATCGAAGAAAGGTCTCCTGTGTAATATCTTCTGCTTTGCCGGCGTCCCGCAGACGAAAATAACAGTATCGGTAAATGTGGTCATACTGCTCTTCCAATTCCATTGACATACAAGATTCCTCCCTTCTATTATGATTAACGTACCAAAAAAGGAGATGTGCGAAAAATTTTCTCTCTTTCATTTATCTTATCAAAAAAAGTGCAGTTTTTGTCCGATATCAACAAAAACTGCACTTTTTTTAATGCCCTTTCCCCTTGCTAACCAATCTGATTCAATGTAAACTTCCTTATCTCTTTACTTGAAAGCTGATTTCTGCAAATTTTCTTCCATCTCCATTTTTATTTGTTACTACTAACTTATAGTCCTCTCCTCCATCATCAAGAAGTGTCAGATATAGAACAGAGCTTCCATCTTTATTCATTTCAATATAATCGCTTAGCCACTGGATATCTTTCCCGTCTTTTCCCAAAATGGAAATATCTGGGTCATTATACTTATCATTAAATGGCTCGGATGAAAAATCTGGAAGTTCTATTTCAAGGTTTAACGCCGCCTTTGTCCTGGTCACCTTTCCAATCCTTACGCCATTATTTTCCTTCTCTACCCTTTTCGTAACATTTTTGGAAGTATCCACCACAGCCTCAAAAGAAAGGTTCCAATCCCCTTTTACAGCCTCTGTGTGTACATATTCCCCGTTCTCATCATGCTGATCATAGTCCCAGCCAGAAAATTGAGTGATGTCAATGTCTACCGGAATCACATCCCCATTCTGATATTCCTTTGGATTTTCCATTGTATAGCAATTATAACTCTGTACTGCGGTAAATGTCCCATCAGACTGCTTCTTGAATTGGATTGGAAATGACTCATCATTTCCGTCAATCATAATTTTGGATGAATAGTCCTTGCCATCAATAAATGTAGAAAGTGCGTCAACGCTTTTTTGTGTTAGTTCCTGATGGTCCGTTTTTACCTCAAGAGTATAATACAGCATAAATCCATCACAGTAGATATCGGATACACGCATTGTCACCCCGGAATCTTCCATTTCTAAAATGCTCTTTTGCCCTTCTGCCTTTGCAGGTACAGACTCTTTTCCAATCTTTGTGTAGATTTCTTTTAATTCATCGCCATGCTTTTCACCTTCTGTTCCTGAAATAATCTTCTGGAATGTCTGGCTAAACAGCTCTCTTGCCGCAACCGGATTGCTCCCCACCGCAACAACAGAAACTGCCATACATGCAGCTGCAGCGACTCCTGCAATCTTCCATCCCTTCTTTGTTCCATTTGACCGTCTATTTTTATTCATATGATTTACCTCCCATAACACACTTTTTTTCAGCCTCTTTTTTTCAATTGGAGACAATTCCGCCGCCTCATATTTGTTAAAATTAACTTCCACATCATTCAATAACTCACAAATCCTTTTGTCCATCTCTTCACGCCTCCATTTCCTTCAGATATCGCTTTCTGATACGCCGTTTGCCGCGGGACAGCCGGTTATAGATTACTTCCTTTTTCATCCCTGTTTCCCGGCTGACTTCATCCATTGGCTTCTCTTCCACATACAATTTCCAGAAAAGAATACGGTCCTTTTCATTCAGACAGCTTAACATGCTCTCCATCTCTTCGGATATCTCCTCGTCAATCAGCCGCTCAAACATCATATCTTCTTCTGATACCAAAGTATCCTCTATCTCAACTTGCTGCAGTTCCCGCTGATATTTCCTCAGATAATCAATTGCCTGATACCTTGCAACCGCCGCTGCCCAGTTTTTAAAAGAATTCCTCTCCTCATCAAACGATGAGATATTCTCCCAAATACTTAGCAGCACATCATTTAAGCACTCCTCTACCCTGTCTGGCATAGCAAAAAGGTGTTTTGTGATAACTGACTTCAACAATCCTCCATAACTATCGATGACATAAACCAGAGCCGCTTCATTCTTTAAACATAATTGCTTAATATAGTTGTTCTCCCCTATTCTCATATATCATCCCGCTTTCTTGGCTAATGAACCTTTTCTAATTCATTGATACCCCCGATATTACTGCCCACCGCCTGCGCTGATGCATCAGCATTTTGTATATACACCTATTATTACGCAACCAAAACAAGATTTCTATCACTTTTTAAGATTTCTTAATATTTTTAGCACCAAATCTTAATAATTTTGCGCTATACTAAAGAACCGTAAAGAAATTATTGTATCTACAGTTTTTAAGAGTAGCAATTAAAACGCAGAGGAGGCGATCCTTATGAAATCACAAATTAGAAATGTTCTTTTTACCTTTCTGGCGGCAATCCTGCTTAGCGGCCTGACTATAACGGCAGATGCCAAAGCTGCGCCAAAATACAAAAATATGAACCTATCCGTAACAGTCAAAACAAAAACAGATGTAAAAATCAGTTGGAATAAACAAAAAGGGTCTGACGGCTACAAAGTGTACCGTTCAGAACAGATAAAAGAAGATAAGTGGTCAAAGGCAAAAAAAATCGCTACACTGCCATCAACTCAGGCATCCCTAACCAACAAGGCAGATTATAAAAAGAAATACAGATATGATATCATATCCTTTTCCAAAAAAGGGAAGAAAACAAAACAAGAAATAACAGACTTCTGTTTCGCCTATGTAGGTGTCGGCCAGGCAGATTGGGATGCATATTTACATTGTGATGCTGTTACAACACCGGATTCTATCAGACTGCTGTTTCATGCTGGCTACTGGCAAGGCATGAAGCCTGATACCTATGAAATTTATCGGAGCAAATCAAAAAAGGACTTTAAGAAAATTGCATCTGTCAAACAGACTAAGAGCAATTTTGGATCTAACATCTATGTAGACAAAAAAGTAACCTACCAGTCTTCATACTATTACAAGGTAAGGGCGTTCAAAATATTGAACGGCAAAAAAATATATGGTAAATTTTCCAGACCAATGCTGTTATCCGCTGTAAATTCAGAAGGGAAATTCCAGGTAAATGTATTGACGCCACAAGCAGAGTCCATAACTTCACTTGATATCCTGCTGACAAGCGAAAAAGGAAATGCAGATGCAATTTTAAATTCTAAATATGTTTGGGACGCATCCTGCTGGTCACAAACTGGAGGAAGTGTACAATTTAAATACTTTTATAGTCTGGACGGAAAAGAATGGAAAACTTTCTCAGAAGAAGCAGTTATTTTAAAACCGGAAGGCAAAATCTACCTTCGCTTTGAAAGCGAGGAGGGCAAAGCCTTTCCGCATCCGGCAGTTATAAAAGAAAAATACGATTTATCGCTTTATGATTTAAGTTACAATCGGCTAACCTGCTATTTAAAAGTAAATTTGATCACAAATACCGGAACAGTACAAACTAATGGAGAATATTACCATTAAATAGACAGACATTACAAAACTGGGGAAACAGCACAACTTACTGTTTCCCCAGTTTAATACTCTTGCGGTTCCCCAAACAAAAAGCATTCCCAGAGCCAAGTGCAAAGGAACTTTCAGTTCCTTGCAAGCATTGCGTTTGGCTCGTTGCTTACGCGAGAATAAAAATTATAATAATGATACTATTGGCTTTCTGACTTTGATTTCATATTTAACTCTATAACCGTATTATTCATATTCAGCACTCTCATATACTGAAAATCCGACACCATTTTTTTAACCAGGCCAATCCCACCAATCAACGGAGTATCATAGCTTATTTTATGTTCAAGCGGATTAAACGGAATTCCATCATCCCTGATTCTTAAAATATACCTGCCATCCTGTATCGTAAAACTGATATCAATATAATTTTTTCGGTCTCCATGGTATCCATACTTCACAATATTCGCAGCAATCTCCTCCAATGCCAGCCCAAGTGTTTTCGCTTCCTTTTCCGCAATATTATTTTCACTGCAAAAGCAAATGAGTTCTTCACTTAATTTCACAACATCATCCAGGCTGTTTTCGATGGAATAATCAAGAAAAATCTCATCTCCTATTGAAGGCAGCATATATCTGTCCTTCCCAGGAAATTTTCCCTTTTTCTGCCCCCACTTCCGGTAACAGATGCCAAGCACAACTGTAAGTGCCTCACTGACCACCGCAGCTTCGCACACTCCGTCTAGCCCCCAAAAATACATGCCTGCCAGCGTGAGAGGGACAATTGCTGCAAAACCCTGCAGCACCGTGATTACTGTTGACAGTCCCGGCTGCAGGATTGTCTGATAATAGGACATCAGGAACTTATTGTACACATAAAAAGGAAAACTACATGCAAAAATCCTAAGCGCCATACTGCTTGTCTGGGCTAACTCCCCATGCCTGATCCCAAAAAGCCCGGCTATCACATCTGGAAAAGCCAGAAAAAGCCCAAGCAGTATTACAATTGCTGCATAGCTATATGTAACGACGCGCCTGCATAACATCCGAATCCCGTAATAATCCCTCTCGCCAAACAGAATACCCGCGATATTCTGTACCAATCCAATAATGCCTCCCACACACAGCTCCGCAATCAACACTGCATTCGCGCAGACAGAATACACCGCCATGCAATCATTCCCCAGAAACCGCACAATCGCAGAATTGATAATAACTGATTTTAGTGCAGACATCAGCGTAAAAGCAGCACTTGGAATCCCCGCCTTTGCCGCTGCAGCAGCATGCTGCAGCAGTCTGCCATCCGGCCTTCTAAAATGCAGCATCCTGTGCTTTGAATTAAAATAATACACAATCGTAACCATACCTGCCAGATATCCGATCACTGTCGCAAGGGCACTGCCCGCCATGCCAAGCTGGAATACGTGCAAAAATAAAAAATCTAAGGCAAGGTTTATCACATTTGCAATAATAAACAGCGCGCTTCCTAACTGTGGATGGTTATCTGCATTCATAAAATAGCAAAAGATAATGGCCGCCGTCAAAATTGGGATTCCAGCAAAATTTACCGCCATATACGGCTTCGCCAAAGCAGCAAGCGTATCATTTCCGGCAAGCGCCGTTGACAGAATCCCCGGCAAAAATGGCGTCATCAAGGCAAAGGCAAGCGACAGGGCAAGCCCCGCCACCAAAGACGCTGTAAACACGCCATCTGCCTCATTCGCCTCCCTTTTTCCAAGAAGCACAGCAGCCTCCGCCGCGCCTCCCAGGGCAAGCGTCATTGCCGGCATCTGGAGAACCAAAAGCACTGGCATGGAAATCTCAATTGCCGCCATCGCATCCGGCCCCAAGATATTTCCCACAATCATGCCGTCAACAACATTTCCAAGCTGCATTGCCACTGTCATCAAGATACCTGGTAAGATATACTGATGTATTTTTTTGTTAATTAAATGTGCATTTCTTTCCATATCATATCTTCCCATCAAAAAATCCTAATGTCTCCAAAGCTGCAAGGGCATTTAAAAGATACTCCTTATCCGGCATTGGCCACTTAAATCCCAGTCTGTAGAGCGCTTTTGTCGTAAAGCTATTGTCTGCATCAATATAGATGGCACTATCCTCCGTGTCACTGGAAAGATATGCGATCAACCCCGAAATCAGGCTGTTTTTGCCCTCATCCTCCAATGCACACATAAGACATTTCTGGAACTGCTCATCGCTCACGATTTCAATCGGAATCCCTGAGACATTCATCTGCTCAACAACATCAGCCATCTGAATCATATAACTGCTGTAGGCATGGAATACACTATAACCACCCTCTACCGCAGCAAGTTTTACAATCGCTTCTGCAGTTGAGTCAATCGGTGAAAATTCTGCAGGCATATCCAACTGGGACACCGGAAACTTTCCGAGCGCTGCATAGCCGCGCAGAGTCCGCATAAAACCGTTTGTAACTGAATTAATTTGGAACTCCCCGTCACTCACACGGCTCATAAGATTCCCAACCCGAATCACCTTCCCTTTCATTCCTTCTGCCACTGCCTCCAACACTGCCTTCTCAGCACGGAACTTTGTATCAATATATTTATTGCTGAGCCTCTGCCCAAAATACAACTCATCCTCATGCAGCTTCTTTTCCGGCGGAAATTCTTCCCTGACATTCTCACCGGCAATGCTTACCGTAGAAATCTGAATCAATTCCCTCTTGCTCTTTTTGCAAAGCCAGATTAAATTCTTCACGCCCTGGTAATTTACCTGCTCCAGCGTGTCATCCGCTGAAAAATGTTTGACGCAGGCCGCACAGTTAATCACCCTTTCAAATGGATACTGCTCCAGCCCATCTACAACCGGGGTATCTGTAATATCGCCCTCCAATAAGATAATCCGGTTTCCAAATAGCTCTTCATATGGATTGCTGAAGTAGTAAACGAGCATACTCTTAAGCCTTGCCTCCATAGATGCCTGTTTACCTTTCCGCACAAGACAATATACGGAAGCATCCGTCTGCTCTATCACAGTCTGTAAAATATGTGCCCCAAGAAATCCAGTCGCACCGGTAAGAAGAATATCGCCAAGCGGAGCCTTCTTTATACCACTTACATATTCTATGCGGTTCCTGCTCAATACTTGTACTAGTGAATCACCAGCTACAATAGGATCTTTCTCTTCCACGGAACTATTTTCTTCTGCAGTCTTTCCCCCCAACTCCAAAATATGGCGTTCCAGCGCAAGCGGCGTCTTATAATCAAATACATCTGCATATGCAACCGATATCCCTGCGCTCATGCACTTCATTGCCACCTTGGAGGCAGAAAGCGATGTCCCGCCATTCTCAAAGAAATCATCCTCTATGCCAATCTTATCTATGCCAAGAGCCATTTCAAAAATCCCACATAGTTTGCGCTGCAGCTCTGTCTTTGGCTCTACATAGTTCCGGTTTTCTGTCTCATATTCCGGCTCTGGCAGCGCACGTTTGTCTACTTTGCCATTATTTGTCAGAGGCAATTCGTCAAGCTGCATCAGGACGCTTGGTACCATGTACGGCGTCAGGTATTTCTGCATAAAAGAGGTCAGCTTTTCACGCTCAATCCGGCTCTCCGCCACAAAGTAACCACATAGGAACTGAATAGAATCTTTCTCTTTTACCAGGACAACACTTGACTTAATCGTAGGATACTGATTCATTACATTTTCAATCTCATCCAGCTCTACACGCAGTCCCCTAAGCTTTACCTGATTATCCATGCGCCCCATAAATTCAATTTTGCCAGCATGATTCCATTTTGCCAGGTCGCCGCTCCGATAAGCCTTCTTTCCCTCAAATGTGATAAATTTGTCTGCCGTCATTTCCGGTTTGCCGACATATCCCCTGCCGACGCCATTTCCGACAATCAGAAGTTCCCCTGGAACTCCTGCCGGAAGAAGATTGCGGTGTTTATCAATCATAAACATTTTAATATTTGCCATTGGTTTTCCAATCGTAACCTTCTCCCCTGTCATCTCATCAAACGCGCAGCCAATCGTAGTCTCGGTAGGCCCGTATCCATTAAATACCTGCGCCTTTGTGCCAAGTGCCATAATCTTATCATAGAGCGCATCTGGAAATGCCTCGGCACCCACATTAAACACTTTAATCTGTGACAGGGCATCCATTAGTTCTGGCATATCAATAATATTTATCAAGAATGATGGTGTACATGTCAGCATATCTACCCCATTTTCCAAAATCAGATCCCTAAGCGCAAGCGGATTATGGATTTCCTCCTCGTTTGCCATACAGACTGTAATCCCGTGGTAAAGCGGAATACATTCCTCTAAAATGGATACATCAAACGTAATTGCCGCAAATGCCAGTGATACCGTGGCATTTTTGCTATAAGACTGTACCTCAACATTATACTTATTATCATCTACATAATTAATAAGGTTTCTATGCTCAATCATCACACCTTTTGGTTTTCCAGTGGAACCAGATGTATAAATGCAATAGCACAGATTTTCCGGTTTTATATCTACATGCGGGTTTTCTGTATTGCCGCCATCTAACAAAAGTTCCTCCAACACGAGAACTTCTGCTTTCATCTGCCTGATCAGGGTAGCGCGCTCCCTCTTCAGTTTCTCCGGCATAATCACAAACCGGGCACCAGAATCTTCCAGAATATAACTAATCCGCTCATCTGGATACTCAGGATCAATTGGCAGGAATGCACCTCCCGCCTTCATAATCCCCTGTCTTGCTGCGTATACGCCTACCGTCCTAGGCAACATTACACCTACCATCTCTTCTATTGCTATTCCCTTTTCCAAAAGACGGTTTGCAATCTTATTTGCATTTTCATTCAACTTAAAGAATGTAAGCTTTTCTCCACAAGCAATCACGGCCGTCTTATCCGGGTGATTCAACACCTGGCGCTCAAACAAAATATTTGCTGTCGTCTGCTCCACTGGGAAATCTGTCTCATTAAAACTATCAAGCTTGACACGCGCTTTTTCTGTTACCATGCAGACTTCTTTTAAATATCTTTTCTTTACAAATTCACGGATTACCTGGGCAAAGCTGTCCACCATACCTGCAACTGTGCTCTCCTCATACATGTCACTCCTGTATTCCGCAAGATAGTGGATTCCGTCCTCATCTACCGTGACATCAATTGACAAAGGAGCTTTCGCTGTATCTAATGCCAGTTCCTCTAAAACGGCTCTCTCACCTGCAATATCCTCAAACCGGAAATCATCTCCCTGAAAAGCGAACATAATGTCAGCCTTAATTCCATATTCCCTGCTAATCTCCGCAAAAGAATAGATATCTGCATTCATGCTGTTCATTAACTGCTCTCCGGTTTCCCTGATATATGCCCCAATTTCCTGCTCACCATCCAAATTGCAGTAGACTGGGAGCGTCTTAACTAGCATATTAATCGTTCTGGAAAGCCTTGAATCATTCCTTCCATTGTAGATTGTAGTAAAGACTGCCTCATCCTTAAAGACATATCTTCCGGTAACAAAGCCAAACGCCGCCGTAAACAGGGCATTCATTGTAACTTTCCTATCCCTGCAGAAACCTACCAGTGCATCCATATCCGCTGCAGCTGTTAGACGGTATATGCCGACACCAGGCGTCCCTTCCCTAAAATCTTTTACTGGAAGGAAATCTGTATCACAGCCTGCAAAGACAGAATCATAATACTTTTTCGCAAGGCCGTATTCCTCCCCACCAAGCGCCTCCTGCTCCAAAAGGGCAGCTTCAAAGCCGGAGAACTGCTCCGCCGCAGGCATCCGTCCTGCGTACGCCTCATTTACATCACGGATAAATATCCCACACGATGTCCCGTCACTGATAATATGGTGGAACTCCAGGAAAAGGAATTTTCCATCTGTTGTATCATAAAGATTGATACGGAACAGCCTGTCTCCCAGAATATTATAAGGCTTTACCAAATCCTCCCTAACAAGGCTGTCAAAAACCGGAACTTCAAACGGAACATCATCATTCCGCCTCTGCCTGATATCACCCTCATCATCCATATATAACGTTGTCTTAATATACGGATGGGCAGCTACTGTCTGCTCAATCGCCTGCTGAAGCCTTGAAATCTCTACGGCATCCCCAAGACGGAATAAAAACGGTATATTATAGATTGTGCTTCCTGGATTAGCCGCACATTCTACAAAAATTCCATTTTGTGTCTGCGTCAGCGGATATGCCTCCAGTTTCGCAAAGTCCTCCCTCTGGCTGCCGGATGTCAGAAACTTCTCTAAAAGTTCTATTGTATTATTTTCCTTCAAGTCCTTATTGCGGATAACAGCTCCCTCAAAAACGTCCGCCAGCAATACATTTAATTTTACTGCTCCAATCGAAGTCAGCCCAGCCTTATAAATATCAGTTTTCGCGCCAAACTCTCTGTGACCTATTACCTCGGCTATGCACTCAAAGATTTTTTTCTGTGCCTCCCCCTGTGGCGGCACAATCTCCTCCTGTTTCCGCTCCGGCACCGGAAGAGCCCTCTTATCCACTTTCTGGTTCTGGTTTAAAGGAATCTTATCAATCTGCATTGTCACGGCCGGAACCATATAAGGCGGTTTTGTCTCTTCAATAAATCGATTCATTACCTCTACATCTACTGGACGGTCAGAGACAACATATGCCACAATATATTTACCGCCGGACGGCTCGTCAAAAGCCACAACTGTGGCATCCTGAATGCCCTCAAACCTGCGGATCACCTCTTCGACCTCCGTCAGCTCAATACGGAACCCTCTGACTTTAACCTGCCCGTCACGCCTTCCAATAAACTGTACTGCCCCATCTTGCCTAAACCGCACAATATCGCCTGTGTGGTATATCCTCCTATAATCCTCCCTGTCGCAGAACGGATTGTCCGAATATGCCTCCTCCGTCTTATCCGGCCGGTTCAGGTATCCCCTGGACACCTGCCGCCCTGCAATACAAAGCTCTCCAGGCACTCCTACCGGGACACGCCGCCCACAAGAATCCAAAATATAAAGCTTTACATTTGAGATTGCCTTTCCAATCGGCAGATCCTCTTCATACTCACTTATTTCGTACGCGGTTACATTAACGGTACACTCTGTCGGTCCATAGATATTATGGTAGGTAGTGCTTCCCTCTGGCTCAAAAGGCGTCAGCGCCTCGCCGCCCATGACCAGATGTTTTAAAGACTCATTGCGCATACTCGTTGCAAACGCCCGCCCTATCTGAGTTGTCATAAATACATGCGTAATGCCCTGCTCTCCAAAATACTTACTTAGTGCATTCAAATCCAGGCGCATTGACTCTTTAATAATATACGACGCTGCCCCCGTTATAAATGCCGGATACATATCCATCATATTGGCGTCAAATCCATAACTTGCATAAGCCGCCACCTTGCTTTCCTCTGACAGACCATAATAGTCCCTATACCACTGACAGAATGTGGCAATATTCCTATGTTCCAGCATACAACCTTTTGGCACGCCAGTAGAACCAGATGTATAAAGCAAAATAAACAAATCCTCTGGCTTTGGCGGCTCTGGTATTACATCTGCCTTTGGCAGATTTTTAATATCTTTTGTCAATAGGACTTTTCCAGTATAACCGGAAAGCAATGGCATCAGCCCTTCATCCGCAATCAAAAGCTTCGCATCTGCATCTTGTACCATAAATCCTAAACGTTCTTTTGGATACGTCGGGTCTAAAGGCTGGTATGCCGCCCCCGCTTTTGAGACGCCAAGAGACGCAATCGCCATAAACTCACATCTTGGAACCAAAACAGAAACAACCTGCTCCCTGCCAATACCAAGCCCAGCCACATATGCAGCAATTCGGTCTGTAATCTCATCAAGCTGTTTATATGTATATGCTCTGTCTGCATAGACAACGGCAATGTTTTCTGGCACCAAAGATGCCTTTTCCCGAAAGAAGTCTACCACGGTACTATCTCTGTCAAAAGGAACTTCCGTCCTGTTAAAACTGTCAAGAATCTGCAGATCCAATTCCGATGAAAGCGGAATCTGATTGAGGGTACCACAGGAAAGCATCCCTTTTAGCACCTGCAAAAACATTTTCTGCAACCCTCTGGCAGTCTCCTGACGGTACAAATCCTTGCGGTATTCAAGCGAAACCTCATATCCCTCCTGCCGTTTCATTACCATTACCGAGATATCTGCCTGAACATCCCCTGTCGGAAGAGATTCCGACGGATACTGCTTTCCCTCAATTGTCAGCCCGTTTAGCATATCTCCCTGATAGACAAATAATATATCAGAGGCAATTCCATACTGCTGTGCCAACTCTCCAAATGAGATACAATCATGCCCCATCGTCTCATAAAAATCTGTCTGAAATTTTTTGAGATAATTTTCCACAGAAACCGTCTCATCCCATGACTGGAAAATAGGCAGAGTCCTTACAAACATCCCCACTGACTCTGAAATCCTGGCCGAATGTCTTCCATTGTTTACCGTACAAAACAAGCTCTTGTTTTCACCGGAATATTTTCCAAGGGCATAGGCAAACGCTCCAAGGAACAACGTATTTGCCGAAATTCCTTTTTCCTTAGCGAACTGTTCCACCGCCATGCAGGTAATCTCCTCCCCAAGGGACATCATCAGTGTATTGCTGGCAAACCCTGCATCTTGTTTTTTAAAGTCTTTTAAAACAGCCTCACCAGGCTCTGCGTCTCCAAGCACCTTTGCAAAATACTCCTGCGCCGCCTGATATTCTGGTGTCCTCTTTGCTGATTCCTCACAAACGGAAACATCGAGCAAAGAAATTTCCTCCGCCTTTGGTTCCTCTCCCTTATAAAGCAGAGAAATTTCATCTAAAAATACTTTAACCGATGTGCCGTCGAAAATAAGATGATGCACATCAAACAGAAAATAAGTCCTGTTCTTCCCATAATAGAGAGCCAACCTATAAAGCGGTTCTTCCTCCAGCCGAAATGGACGCACAAAATCCTTCTTTGCCGCCTCAATGTCGTCTGTCTCCCGTTCCTCAACCTTTGCCTCAAAACGCTCCGGGCAAAGCTTCATCACAGGAGTGCCATCCTGCAGGGCAATCATCACACCAAAGGCCGGATGCATTGCAATTGCCTTTGCCACCGCCTGCTTAAACCGCTCTCTGTCAAGGTCTCCCGGCAGTTCACAGCACATTGGAATATTGTACATTGTCCCTAGTGGGTCATTAACGCATTCCAGATAAACACCCATCTGCGAATCACTCAGCGGATAAATTTCTCTTTCCTCTGTACACTTCTGCAGTGCCCCATGAACATTTCGGTCAAGCTGCTTTGCTATCTTTTCTGGTGTCCTGCCAAGCAGCACTATTTCTGGTGTCACCTGCAGGCCATCAAGGTACTCTGCAAGCTTTAATACATTGATCGAATCTCCACCCAGTTTAAAGAAATCATCTTCCCGGCCTACGCTTCCGCAGTGCAGAACTTCCTCAAATCCGAGGCAGATGCGCTTCTGTATCTCATTCTCCGGCTCTTTATATTCCGCCTTATACTCAGAAATACCTGGCGGAAGAAGCGCCATCCTATCTAGCTTGCCATTTACGTTTTTCGGCAGGCTGTCCAGTCTCTTTAAAAAACGCGGAACCATATAATCTGGCAATGCCTGTTTCAGATGGGAACGAATCTGTTCCGACGCAACATGCATTCCAGAAACATAATAGCCACAAAGATAGTTCTGACCATTTTCATCAACAAAAGCCTTTACTACAGCATTTTCCACGCCATCAACTTCTGCCATTCTTATTTCAATTTCTCCAGTTTCCACGCGCTGCCCGTTGATTTTCACCATCCAATCCCTGCGGTTCACATATACAATATTTCCATCTGGAAGCCTTTTTCCTATATCCCCTGTATGCACCAGAACGGTTCCATCCTCCTGTTTCCGAAATGCCTCCTCGCTCTGCTTTTCCATATTTAGGTAGCAGTCTGCAAGAATACCTTTAACACAGATTTCTCCTTCCTCACCATCTGGAACCTCACGGCCCTCGTTATCGTATAAAAATACCTCTATGCCATCTGCAGGCTTACCAATCGGCGTATTTTCCATCGGGGATTTCACTTGATAAGATAAGACAAGGCTTGCCGTCTCACTCATCCCGTAGGCATTATACAAATCATATCCATCCCCGCTCAGCATAGACACACGCTCACTTCCTGTTAATACAGTCTTTAAAGTGGTTCCCCTATACTTAAAATAACGTAAAAGCTGAGGGCTGATAAAACTACATGTAATACTGTGCTTTAAAAAATACTCCTCAATCAGGCGAACATCCTTCCTGACCTCCTCAGCAAGTATATGAATACAGCCGCCGCTGCACAGTACACTATAATATTCCATAATAAGCACGACAAACGACATTTGCGCTGTCGCTGCCATAACTGTGCCTTCATTAATTCCAACTGCCCCTCTGATGCGCTTACATGCTTGGTAAAAGCTGGCTGCGCTGTGGACAATCCCCTTCGGGCGGCCGGTGGAACCAGACGTATAAATAATCAGCGCCCTATCTGTATCTAATGCCGCATGTGCTTTCACTTGCTCATATGTTTCAATCCCTTCCATCCATGCTGCATCAATAACCACTTCCGCACCGCAGTCATTTTGTATGTAAGAAATCCTTTGCTCCGGGTATTCTGGAAGAACCGGGACAAAAGCCGCCCCAGCCATCATAATCCCAATTTCTGCCGCAATATACTCCATCCGCCTGTCCATACATACCATCACTGCTTTTCCTGTGATATTACCGCTGCCACTTAACTTAGCCGCAATTCTGCCAGAAAGTTCATATAACTCCTGGTATGTCGTGCTTCTGGCGCCATTGTAATCCACTATTGCTATATGATCCGAAAATTTCTCCACCTGGCTCAAAAATGTTTCCAAAAAATTCATTTTCTATTTAACCCCCATTTCTTCTGTCATCTTGAAAAAAGGCACCGTCTTAACCTGTGATAAAATTCTTTCCAATTAGAAAACATACGGACAGTTTTATCTTCTGTCCGTATGTAATAACAATCCCCGCATTTTCCTGCAAACTACAATTTTTTAGCGGACTTTAACTTTTACCTTTATCTTCTTAGAACCTACATAAATTGTAACATTTTTCGTACTTTTCTTCTTTCCTTTCAGCGTCAATGTCACTTTCTTTTTCTTTACAGAACTCTTTGTAAGACTGACAATGCCAGAAGAGACTTTCACTTTGTCCGTTGTGGCTTTTTTGTTATTCTGTGCCTTTATTGTAATAGTTAATTTCTTTTTGCTTCCCTTCCTTACTGTAAAGGATTTTTTCTTGGTAGATAACTTCTTTGCCTTTTTCAAATTATTTTTTTTATCTTATCAAATCAAATATTTGTTTTCTACAATCTGGGATAATTTGCATCTTTTAAGGGACGAATTGCAGGCGCTCCACGATAAAAAGTATATAGAAACATGGTATAATATGTTTGGATTCAAAAGGTGTTTTGCTCCCAACGAATGTTGCGGACTGCTCCGCTGCCAAAAAGAGTGCCGGGATACTGCCCGGAGAAAGGATGTCCACATTGACGACAAAAAAAGAAAACACGCCCCTGCCTCCTACAGGCAGCCGCATAGCAGACATAGATATAAGACACATCACATGGGGATTTTATTTGTTAATGGCATACGTGCTAATCTATTTTATCTTGGGGGAGTATAGTTCCCCGACAAATACCCCTGTTTCAGAAACCGGCTGGAACCATCTCCCGGAACTTGTCATCTTATTGACCACACTCATATTTAGTGTAGCAAGTATCGCTGCGAGTATCCTGCTGCGTCTCTACTACCACAGAAATATTGCACTTGAATATCTCGGATGGGGAATTTTATCCGGTGCTGTCTGGAACATTACCAATTCAGACTTGAGGCTGATTCTTTTCCGCAACCCACAGAATGCCGAAAATATCTCATTTCTTATGATGATGATTATGCCAGTTCCTTTTTTTCTTTTTATGAACTTCATTCAAAAAGAACGGTACAAAAAGGCATATATTATCCTGAGTGTGGTTATTCTTGCAGAATTCACAATATATTCTGTGCTATCCCTAGCTGGAATATTGAACCTCGCAGACGGCATCTTTTTTACCATAGGTTTCCTTATACTGTCAATTTTCCTTACAGCAGCAACAATATTCTCTGATATCAAAAACAGACGGATTCAGGAATACCCTCTAGTTGCCGGTGGAATGTCCGGCGTATGGCTTACTATACTAATCCGGGGTATCGGTTTCTTCCAAAGAGGAAACCAGAAAAGCAGCTCTGTCTTGCCAATCGGGTTAATCGTGCTGCTTCTGATCGCAGTGATCCATACCATTTATGAACTTTTGGATATGGAAAGGAAAAAACAGCAGGCTCTCTCTGCAAGTGAGGCAAAGGGGCGGTTCCTCGCCAATATGTCCCATGAAATCAGGACGCCAATCAATGCAGTCCTTGGCATGGATGCAATGATCCTTCGGGAATGCACCGAACCACAGATTAAAGAATATGCTTTGGATATCCAGAATGCCGGCCAGAGCCTTCTGGCACTGATTAATGATATTCTTGACCTATCCAAAATTGAATCCGGCAAACTTGAAATCCTTCCGGAAGAATACGATTTTAGCAGCCTGATTCATGATATTATAAATATGATTACCATGAAAGCTGCAGATAAAGACCTCAAAGTAAACCTATGCATTGATGAAAAACTTCCATCCAGATTACGTGGAGACGATATCAGACTACGGCAGGTGCTTGTAAATCTTATGAACAATGCTGTAAAATACACAGAAAAGGGAAGCGTAACACTTTCTGTAAGTGGAACGGTTAACGAAAACTCCGCAATCCTGACTTTTCAAGTAGAGGACACGGGAATCGGCATAAAGGAAGAAGATATTGGAAAACTCTTTGCTGAATTCGAGCGGATTGAAGAACAGCGCAACCGTAATGTGGAGGGAACCGGCCTTGGAATGAGCATTACAACTCAGCTCTTAGAGTTAATGGGCAGCCATTTACAGGTAGAGAGCATATACGGAAAAGGTTCTAAATTCTATTTTACCTTACAGCAGGATATTATACTTGCAGAGCCAATTGGGAATTTAGAACAGAGAATCCAACAACAGGCAGCAGACTATACCTATCAGGTAACATTTACGGCCCCGGAAGCACAGGTGTTGGTAGTTGATGATAATACAGTCAACCGAAAGGTATTCCGTAATCTCCTAAAAGCCACCAAGATAAAGGTTGAAGAAGCGGCCGGCGGCTTGGAATGCCTAAATATGGCAGGAAAGAAACCATATGATATGATTTTTTTAGACCATATGATGCCTGACCTTGACGGCATAGAGACACTCCACCGCCTAAAGGAAAATATGGCCTCGCCATGTTTTTCCATCCCAATTATCGCCCTGACTGCCAATGCAGTATCCGGCGCAAAAGAAATGTATCTGTCTGAGGGATTCCACAGCTTTCTCTCAAAACCGGTTAATCCGCAAAAATTAGAACAAATGTTAATGGAAAACCTTCCAAAGGAAAAAGTTATCATAGAAAAAACCAACCCGAACTCTTCCATGGCAAATGGAATACAACAGCAGAAAACGCCAGAATCCACCACCTCCCGTAAGGAAAAGGAACTTCCTGCTATTGAAGGGATCGACTGGAATTATGCCATGCTCTACACAAGAGATAAAGAGATGCTGCTTAGCACTGTTCATGACTTCTATCAGATGATGGACACAGAGGCCGAACAACTGGAACAGTTTTATAATAAAGTAGAGTATCCCGATGATTTAAAGCAGTTCCGGGTAAAAGTCCACTCTATGAAAAGTTCTGCTGCCATGATTGGAGCAGTGCCATTATCCGGTATTGCCAAATTGCTGGAAGATTCTGCCAGGGCTGAAAGGATAGATACCATCCAAAGAGTAACACCATCCTTTTTAGAAGAATGGCAGCATATGAAAGAACGCTTAAAGCCTTACATGCAGGATTCTCAAGAATCCGAAATACAAGGCGGAAAACGGAAAGTAGATTGCCAGATGATCTTGGAATATCTGCGTCTTCTTGGAAATGCTATCCGTGACATGGATATTGACACATCGGATGAAATTATAAAACAGCTTAACAGCTTCCGATACCCAAAATCTCTTGACCCGGTTCTAAAACAGCTAAACCAGGCTGTAAAAAATATTGATATTATGCTGACAACAGAAACAATACAAACATTTGAAAATCAGATGAAACAAAATGGAGGTAGTCATGAAAAAGATACTATTAATCGGTGAGTTAAATGAAAATACAAAAAGTGTAAACGAATATTTATCCGAAACCTATCAGGTACAACTTTGCACCAAGGAGCAGGATGATATTCAGGCAATGGTCAAGATTATTCACCCAGAACTTATTATACTCTACCAACTCGGTTTGTCAGAAACAGAAAGTGCTATCCTTAAATGGCTTTCAGAAAAATATGATACGTTTCCTATCCTTGCCATTACAACAACAGAGGAGTGGAAGTTACATAAAAATTCCCTGCAAGGCGAACAGCACGACAAAATATTCCAACCCCTTTCAAAAGATTCTCTGCTGCAAAAATGCAGGCAAATGCTGCTCACTGGTAATTCCCAAAATACCAAGAAAAATAGCCGGGGAATGAAAAAAATATTAGTTGTTGATGATTCTCCATTAATCCTAAGAAATATCAAGGGACTTCTGGAGCGGAAATACGATATCTTCCTTGCAACTTCTGGACGCCAGGCTTTGGATACCATTATAAAAGAAGATCCTGACTTAATCCTGCTTGACTATGAAATGCCAGAAATGAGTGGAAAAGAGGTATTTGAAGAAATGCAGGCTGATGAGGACATGAAAGATATTCCTGTTATTTTCCTCACAAGCATATCTGATAAAAAAGTAATCTATTCTATCTTACAGCTAAAGCCCGTTGGTTACATTTTAAAGCC
>Ga0224740_10062_pt1 | contig 24354 bp, 18 predicted proteins | sample LIM_E_Water_Bulk_FD_161634 | JGI IMG/M metagenome (GOLD analysis project Ga0224740, IMG submission 161634) | Enriched cells from gastrointestinal tract of the lab mouse from Pacific Northwest National Laboratory (PNNL), Richland, Washington... | ecosystem: Host-associated > Mammals > Digestive...
AAAAATCCGCGGAGTTTTTTGAAATCCGTATAATATTCTGCCTATCTCTTTGAAAACTGCGGAGCGCGACGGGCCGCTTTGAGGCCGTACTTCTTTCTCTCTTTCATACGAGGGTCTCTGGTCAGGTAACCGGCTTTCTTAAGTACCGGTCTGAAATCCTCGTCTACCTGAAGAAGCGCTCTTGCAATACCATGTCTGATAGCGCCTGCCTGGCCTGTATATCCACCGCCGCGTACGTTTACAAGAACGTCATACTTGTCAACGGTATCCGTTGCCGCCATGGGCTGACGAACGATTACCTTCAGGGTCTCAAATCCAAAATAATCATCTATAGGTCTTTTATTGATTACAATTTCACCTTTACCGGGCATTAAATACACTCTGGCAACTGATTTTTTTCTTCTGCCTGTGCCGTAGAATCTTGCTGATTTAGCCATTTTAATCTTCTCCTTTCAGTCCCTCTTAAAATGTTAATACTTCGGGCTTCTGAGCTGCCTGCTTGTGCTCAGGTCCTGCGTATACGTAAAGCTTGGTATACATCTGTCTTCCTAAAGGTCCTTTGGGAAGCATGCCTTTAACGGCAAGCTCTACTACTCTTTCGGGCTTCCTGGCCATCATCTCGCGAAGTGTGGTCTGCTTAAGGCCTCCCACATAGCCTGAATGATGGTAGTATATTTTCTGGTCTAATTTCCTGCCTGTAACCTTTACCTTATCAGCATTTACGATAATCACATAATCTCCCATATCCAAAAAAGGAGTAAATATGGGCTTGTTCTTACCTCTTAAAACCTTGGCTACTTCTGAAGCCAAACGTCCCAGTGTCATATTTGTAGCATCCACCACATACCATTTTCTTTCGATTGTGGCCGGATTGACTATAGCTGTCTTCATGATATTTCCTCCATTAAAATTATCCTGGCATATGCCCTGTCTTCGGTTGCGCATACTTTCTTTCGTATGCAACGTATGACAAATACTCTCCTGCCGCTGTCCCTCCATCTTTCGGGCGGATGTCCGGGCCGCCGGAAAACTTCAGAACATCAGCAAATCTTTATCTATAATGCCCTGTCAGGGGAATGTTGCAGACCTGCCCTGTCAGAGAGCCGTCTGCCAGACAACGCATTATTAAACCTTTTCGCACTGAATAATTATAAGATACGCTTTGGGGCGTGTCAACCCCAAATTTTATACAAAAATTCACACAAATATCCAAATCCTTACAAAAAACTCATACCCAACCAACGTCAGCCCGCACGCCGGCGCCGTAGACCCTGCCGCGCATCGGTTTTTCGCCGCAAGTATATCCGCCATCTCCTCCGGCCGCCTTCGCCCGCTTCCCGCCTCCATGAGTGTTCCCGCAATTATCCTCACCATATTATAAAGGAAGCCGCTGCCGCATATCCGAATCACAAGCTCGTCTCCTTCCTTCTCCACCGTCAGTTCATAAATCGTCCGAACCGTGGTACTTGCCGAAGATGAAGCGGAGCAAAAGCTGGCAAAGTCATGCTCTCCCACAAGATACGCCGCCGCCTGCTTCATCTTTTCCACATCAAGGGGAACATAGGTAAAATAAGCATACAGTCTTTTAGTGGGAAGCGGGAACTCTCTGTTCAGGATTCTGTACTCATAGGTTTTACGGCTGTCGCAGTGCCTGGGATGAAAGTCCGGCGCCACCTCCCGGGAGCTTTGAATCCTGATGTCCTCCGGCAGACGCTGATTCAGCGCATAGGAAAACTTTTCTCCGGGAATGCGCGAGGCTGTGTCAAATACCGCCACATTGCACAGGGCATGGACACCGGAATCGGTTCTGCTTGCGCCGGTCACCTGAATTTCTTCCTTTAAAAGCTCGCTTAACGCACGATTTAATTCGCTTTCCACAGTGCGCCTCCCCGGCTGCAGCTGCCATCCATAGCAGGCGCTTCCGTCGTAGGCCACCACAAGCATTACTCTTTTCATAACAGAATTTTCCCAAATACCACGCAGATTATCAGATAGCATGCCACCGCCCCGTAGGCAAGTCCGTCTCTTTTCTTATATATAAGGGGTTTCATCTTTGTGCGGTGCTCCCCGCCCCGGTAACATCTCGCCTCCATTGCCATTGCCAAATCATTGGCACGGCGGAAGGCGGAGATAAACAGGGGCACAAGAAGCGGCACAAGGCTTTTGGCTTTTTTTATGAGGTTTCCGCTCTCAAAATCAGCTCCCCGCGCAATCTGGGCTTTCATAATCTTATCCGTCTCCTCCAGCAAAATCGGAATAAACCGGAGGGCAATGGACATCATCATGGCAATTTCGTGAACCGGCACTTTCAGGTGCTTTAAAGGTCCCATCAGCCGCTCCATCCCGTCAGTCAGATTGTTGGGTGTGGTGGTCAGCGTCATCACCGACGAGCCCATAATCAGGAATACCAGACGGATTGCCATAAAGGCTGCCAGTCTGATTCCTTCCTTTGTGATTCTCAGCTTCCAGAAAGTCAGCACCGCTTCCCCCGGCGTCAGGAACAGGTTAAACACCACGGCAATCAGCAAAAGAAATATGATGGACTTCATTCCCCGGACCATAAATTTCAGGGGAACCTTTGAAAGCTTTATCACCAACGCCAGAAACAGGCCGGCGATTACATAACCTATCACGTTGTCTACAATAAAGAGAGAAATAATATAGCAGATAGTGGTCACCAGCTTTACCCGCGGGTCAAGCCTGTGTATCACCGAATCCGTCTGATAATATTGTCCCAGTGTAATTTCTCTTAACATTTTTCCTCATTTCTAAACATAAGCTAAATTTCCAGGCACATTTACGGTTTTTGCAAACCGCGGCAATTTCTTTCTATCCCCTGCCAAGCGCATTTAATATGGAAGCTTTCGCCTCCTCAATGGTCGTGATATCCGTATCCACGTTAAGGCCGCTCTTTTTAAGCGCCTGCATGATATAGGTCACCTGGGGCGCTGCCAGCCCTACCGTTTCCAGCTCCTGATAATGACGGAACACTTCTTTTGGCACATTGTCAAACATGACCTGTCCCCTGTTCATCACAATAATTCTGTCCACGTATTTCGCCACGTCATCCATGCTGTGTGAAACAAGAATGACGGTTATCTTCGTCTCTGCCTGCAGCTTTTTTATCTGGTCTAAAATCTCATCCCGCCCTTTCGGGTCGAGGCCCGCCGTGGGCTCGTCCAGAATCAATACCTCCGGCTTCATGGCAAGCACGCCCGCAATGGCCACCCGCCGTTTTTGTCCTCCGGATAAGTCAAAGGGCGACTGATAAAAGTATTCGTCCTCAAGCCCCACCTGCTTTAATGCGGCATAGGCCCGAAGCTCCACTTCCTTTTTATCCAGTCCCAGATTTTTGGGGCCGAAGCACACGTCTGAAAAGACGTCAATCTCAAAAAGCTGGTGCTCGGGATACTGGAAAACCAGCCCTACCTTGCTGCGCAGTTCCTTTTTATTATAACCGCTCTCATGAATATCCGCGCCGTTATAATAAATGTTTCCCGACGTGGGAACCAACAGCCCGTTTAAAAGCTGCACCAGTGTGGATTTGCCGGAACCGGTATGTCCAATCAGCCCGATAAACTGCCCTTCCGGTATCACCAGATTCATGTCCTTAAGCGCCGCATGCTCCATTGCCGTACCGGCCTCATAGATATAATTGACATGGTCTAAAATAATTGACATTTACTTCCTCCATGCTTTTCGCAAACACAAGTGTCAGTGCAGAGCCTTCAGTGCCTCCACCAGCTCCTCGCAGGTCAGTATGCCGTCCGGGACTGCAACGCCGCTTTTTTGCAGCTCATGAGCCAGCAGCGTAACCTGCGGAACGTCCAGCCGCAGTTCCTTCAGTTCTTCCACCCTGCTGAAAATTTCTCCCGGCGTTCCCTCCATGGCAACTTTTCCCTTATCCATAACAAAGACCTTGTTTGCATGGATAATTTCTTCCATATAATGGGTAATCAGGATAATTGTAATTTCTTCCACATCGTTCAGCGCACGGGCGGCACGGATAACCTCTCTGCGTCCGCTTGGGTCTAACATGGCGGTAGGTTCGTCCAGAATAATACATTTGGGATGCATGGCAATTACGCCCGCAATGGACACTCTCTGCTTCTGCCCGCCGGAAAGCTTGTTGGGGGAATACTTGCGGAACTCATACATTCCGACCGCCTTGAGGCTTTCCTCCACCCGCTCCCAGATTTCCTTCGCAGGGACGCCGAGATTCTCGGGGCCAAAGCCCACATCCTCCTCCACAACCTGTCCGATTATCTGATTGTCGGGATTCTGGAATACCATCCCCGCCTCCTGACGGATGTCCCAGAGATTTTCATCCTCGGCTGTATCCTTGCCATCCACCCATATGGTTCCTTCCGTGGGATAAAGAATGGCATTGATGTGCTTGGCAAGGGTGGATTTGCCGGAGCCGTTATGCCCGAGGATTGCCACAAAATCGCCCTGCTCCACATCCAGGTTGATATCGTCCAGCGCGCGGGTGATCCCCTCCACGTTTCCTTCCTCATCCCTTCGGATATATTCAAAAGCCAGATTCTTTGTCTTTATTATTCCCATCCTGATTCTTCACTCCCGACGGCCTGCAATCAGATTGCCGTCTTAAAACAATTCTCTTTCTGCTTCCGTCCGCAACAAAGTACACTTTTAACAAAGCATACTTTTAAAAGTATAAATTTTCTCAGATTTTGTCCGTTCTATATTTTACAGGATATTAATTTCATTTGCAATACATTCTGATTTATCGTATGCTAAACAAGTAACTATTCAATCTACGGCGAAAAGCCGGATTCACGCCTGGCGAAATATACGTTTTTGCACCGCAAAAACACAACTGACACTAATCTCAGGAGACGTTATGAATAAATTGTTAAAGCCTTTAGGCTCTATGGCCGTAATCATTATATTTTTTTCCATCGTGGCAAGGCTGCTTTCCCGGGGGGAAACCCTCATGGAATACGCGGACGCAAACCCGGAAATCGCATACGCAACGCCTGCAGGAACGGAGGAACCTGTATCTCCCACACCTGCAGCGACAGCGGAACCCGCGGCCGGCGCAGACAACGCTCCTGTACCCTCCGGGGACACCGTTTACTTACCTGCTGCAGACGGCGGCAGTTCTGCTTCTCCCGATAACGCCTCCCCGGCTCCCGCAGGCTCCCCTCCTTCTGATACGGATACAGCAGACACCGTTCACTATAAAGAGGGCTTTTCCTATCAGCCTCTTTCCGACGACGTCATCAGGCGCATTACGGGCATCTCCTACCCTGTGGAGGAGGAAACCGCCCCGCTTTTGTCCTTTGCGGCGGTAAATATCGTTTCGGATAAAGAAAGCCTTGCCGTCTCTTACGATGACCTGCGGTACATGAACGTGCTTTACCACAATTTTGACGGAGAGGTAAAAACCGGAGAATTAATCTGCAATAAAAAAATCGCGCAGGATTTGGCGGAAATTTTTTACGAGCTTTATATCAACGAATACCGGATAGAAAAAATCAGCCTCATAGACGAATATAACGGCGACGACACTGCCTCCATGGAGGACAATAACACCTCCTGCTTTAATTACCGGCTGGTGGACGGCTCCTCCAATCTGTCCAGGCACGCGCTGGGACTGGCCATTGACATTAATCCTTTTTACAATCCTTACGTTGTTTTTAACAAAGACGGGAGCGGCCAGACTTACATTTCACCTGAAGGAAGTGAAATATACGCCGACCGCTCCCGGGATTTTCCCTATAAAATTGACGAAAACGATTTATGCTACCGGCTTTTTACCGACCACGGTTTTATCTGGGGCGGCAACTGGAACTCCATGAAGGATTACCAGCATTTTCAAAAGGTACCGGACTGAGCCGGCGCTTTACGCGCGCCTGCCCGTCCGGAAATTTACGCAGCGCCGCCAGCCTTAACCGACCTTCTCTACGCCGATGGTCACCTTTTCGCCGTTTACGTTCCATTCCTTTGTAACGGAAACCGGCTCATCAATAACAATCGCTTCCGCCAGCACCTTTTCAGAGATTGCCGCCCTGTTGTCATTTACAATTCCGGCAATCTTTTCATTTCCGTTGACTGCCACTTTGATATGGTCCATAACCTCAAAGCCCGCGTCCTTACGCATGGTCTGAATCTTGCTGATTACCTCGTACACAAAGCCTTCCTCAATCAGCTCCGGCGAAAGGTTGGTATCGAGAACCACCATAACCTGATTGTTGCCCTGGGTTACAAAGCCTGCCTTTTCTGCCACGTCAATCAGCAAATCCTCCTCTGAAAGAGCAATTTCCACACCGTTTACCTCAAATTTCAGTGCGCCCTCCGACTTAAGCTGCTTCATTGCCTCGCTGCCGTCTACGGACGAGAGATATTTCTGGATACCACCAAGCTGCTTGCCGTATTTCGGTCCCACGGTGCGGAGCTGGGGCTTAAAGCTGTAGCTTGTAAGGTCGCTGACATCCTCTTTGAACACAACTTCCTTTACATTCAGCTCGTCTTTCACAATATCGGTAAAGTAGGAGTCAAGCGCATGGTCCGCTTTCACATACATGGTTCCGATGGGCTGGCGGTTCTTGATATTTGCCGCGTTGCGGGCCGCACGCCCCATAACCACGATATTCAGCGCTTCTTCCATGTTCTCTTCCAGCTTTTTATCAATCATTTCCTCATGGACTGCCGGGAAATCGCACAGATGAATGCTCTCCGGCGCCTCCTTGTCATGGCTCTTTACCAGATTTAAATAAATCTGCTCAGCCATAAACGGAATGATGGGCGCGGCGCACTTGCAGATTTCCGTCAGCGCAGTATACAGGGTCATATATGCGTTAATCTTGTCGCTTTCCATTCCCTTTGCCCAGAAACGCTCCCTGCAGCGGCGCACATACCAGTTGCTCAATTCGTCCACAAAATCGTCAAGCACCCTTGCGGATTCCGTAATCTGGTAGCCGTTCATATGGTTATCCACTTTCTGAATAGCCGTATTCAGCCTGGACAGCAGCCATCTGTCCATCACAGGAAGTTTATCGTACTCCAGAGAATATCTGGTAGCGTCAAAATCGTCAATATTGGCGTAAAGGATAAAGAAAGCATAGGTGTTCCAAAGGGTGCCAAGGAACTTTCTCTGCACCTCCATTACCGCTTTTCCATGGAACCTGCTGGGCAGCCAGGGCGCGGAACTGATGCTGAAATACCACCTTAAAGCGTCCGCTCCATAGGACGCCAGCGCGTCAAACGGACTTACGGAATTTCCCTTGGACTTGCTCATCTTCTGTCCGTTTTCATCCTGCACGTGCCCCATGACAATGACGTTTTCAAAGGGCGAGCAGTTAAAGAGCAGGGTGGATTCCGCCATCAGGGAATAGAACCATCCTCTGGTCTGGTCCACGGCCTCGGAAATAAACTGCGCCGGGAACTGGGCTTCAAACAGTTCCTTATTTTCAAAAGGATAATGGTGCTGCGCGAAAGGCATTGCCCCCGAATCAAACCAGCAGTCAATCACCTCGGGCACCCGCTTCATGGTCTTGCCGCACTTAGGGCATACCCCTGTAATTTCATCCACATAAGGCCGGTGCAGCTCCACCGTTTTTGCCTGCGGATTGCCGCTTAATTTCTCCAAATCTTCCCGCGAGCCCACGGACTCCTGATGTCCACAGCCTTCGCATTCCCAGATGTTTAACGGGGTTCCCCAGTAACGGTTCCGGGAAACGCCCCAGTCCTGAATATTTTCAAGCCAGTTGCCGAACCGTCCTTCACCGATGGAGGGCGGGAACCAGTTTACCGTCTTGTTGTTGCGGACCAAATCGTCCCGAACCGCCGTCATCTTAATAAACCAGGATTCTCTTGCATAGTAGATAAGAGGAGTGTCGCACCGCCAGCAGAAGGGATAATCATGCTCAAACTTCGGCGCGTCAAAGAGCTTGTCCTCCTTGTCCAAATCCACCAGAATATCCTTGTCGGCGTCCTTTACAAACTTTCCGGCATAAGGGGTTTCCTCTGTCATATTTCCCTTGCCGTCCACAAACTGTACGAAAGGAAGGTCGTATTTGCGCCCCACCTGAGCGTCGTCCTCACCGAAAGCCGGCGCGATATGGACAATTCCCGTACCGTCCGTCATGGTAACATAGCCGTCGCAGGTCACATAATGGCCTTTCTTTTTCTGTTTTACGGCTCCTTCTCCGGCGCAGGCAAACAAAGGCTCGTATTCCTTATATTCCAAATCTTTTCCGGCGTAAGTTTCAAGAATCTCATAGGCCGGCTTGCCTTCCTCGCCCAGCTTTCCGAGCACGGCGTCAAGAAGCGCCTTTGCCATGTAATAAGTGCGTCCGTCCGCCGCTTTTACCTTCGCGTAGGTTTCTGCCGGGTGCACGCACAGCGCCACGTTAGAGGGCAGCGTCCACGGCGTGGTTGTCCATGCCAGGAAAAAAGCGTCCTCGCCCACCACTTTGAAGCGGACCACCGCAGAGCGTTCCTTTACCGCCTTATAGCCCTGCGCCACCTCATGGGAAGAGAGCGGCGTCCCGCATCTGGGGCAGTAGGGCACAATCTTAAAGCCCTTATATAAAAGACCTTTATCCCAAATCTGTTTCAGCGCCCACCATTCGGACTCGATATAATCGTCGTGATAAGTAACGTAAGGGTCGTCCATATCCGCCCAGAAACCTACGGTAGCGGAAAAGTCCTCCCACATGCCCTTGTATTTCCAGACGCTTTCCTTACATTTTCTGATAAACGGGTCTAATCCGTATTCCTCAATCTGCTCCTTGCCGTCAAGCCCGAGCTGTTTCTCCACTTCTAACTCCACCGGAAGCCCGTGGGTATCCCACCCCGCCTTTCTGGGTACCATATAGCCCTTCATGGTGCGGTATCTGGGAATAATATCCTTGATTACTCTGGTAAGCACATGGCCGATGTGAGGCTGGCCGTTGGCCGTCGGGGGTCCGTCATAAAAAGTATAGGTCGGTTTATCCTTCCGGCTTTCCATACTTTTTTTAAAAATATCATTTTCGCGCCAGAATTTTTCAATTTCTTTTTCACGTTCCACAAAATTCAGGTCTGTTGACACTTTCTGATACATAATTGCTATCCTTTCTCTTTCATATTTCCACAGTACGTATTCGGAAAACCGGCATATTTGCAGTGCGCGTCCGGGAAATACGCCGTCACCGCTCATTGCCACTTTGTACATTATAACGCATACTTTCCATTATCAGCAAGACTTTTAGAAAAAACTCATAGACGAAGCCTTTTTCCTGGTGTAAAATAAAACGGACGGCAGATATGAGCGCGTCTCTCCTGCCTCGGAAAGGCTCAGGTTTTTATGAAAGACGGAAAAGAAGAACATATTTACCTTGAAACAAAGGGCGAGTACCGAATGCGGGAGCTTGACAAAAATGATTTGGAACAGTTCAACGCCCTGCTCCAGTACGCGTTTCAGGTAACCTCCTACGACTTATTTCAAACCGGATGGGAACAGGATGAAATCAAATCCGCCAAACGCCCCATTCTGGAAGAAGCCTTTGTGCTTGGCTGGTTTTACCGTGACAAGCTTGCCTCGATGATTGTGGTCTATTCCATGAAAGTGAACGTTCACGACGAAATCATGGATATGGGCGGCATCACCGGCGTTGCCACATACCCGGAGTATACCGGAAAGGGCCTGATTCGTTCTCTGATGGAACACGTTCTCAATTACATGCACAGAAAGGAAATGGTTATTTCCTTTTTATATCCCTACTCTATCCCCCTTTACCGAAAAATGGGATGGGAAATTGTCTCAGACAAGCTTTCCTTTACCGTAAAAGACACCCAGCTTCCAAAGCCCCGCCCCGTAGACGGTATGGTGGAGCGGGTCAGCCTGGATTCTACAGATTATCACAACGTACATTCTTATTTTGCCCTGCAGCGCCACGGCTGCCTGATAAGAGATGATTTATCCTGGGAGGAATACTGGCGGTGGGACAACGACGATATGATTGCCGCCGTTTATTATAATAAGGAACACAGACCCTTAGGTTATGTGGTTTATTATATTGCCAACGATATCTTTCACATTAAGGAAATGGTCTATTTGAATATCGAAGCCAACTACGGACTATGGAATTACATCAGCGCCCATTTTTCCATGATTGAACAGGTAAAGGGCGACAATTACTCCGGCGAGCCCATGGCATACCTGTTCGAGGACAGCGAAATCACGGAAAAGATTTCCCCCTATATCATGGCGAGAATCGTGAATGTGCGGGATTTTTTGGAGTACTATCCTTACCAGATTCAGCCCGAGGATTTCAAAATCCACTTCAAGGTGCACGATAAAATGGCCTCCTGGAACGAAGGCGATTTTCTGGTGTCCTGGCACGACGGCGAATCTTTCTGCGAGCAGGTGGAGGATAACCAGTCCATCAATGTAGTGGAGCTGGACGTTAATACCCTGACGGCTATGCTTATGGGATATAAACGTCCCTCTTATCTGTATGAGCATGAAAAAATCAAGACGGAATATTATATGCTGACATGGTTGGAGAGACTGATTCCGGTAGAAAAGGCTTATTTTTCGGATTATTTCTAGGGAAGTTTTTGAACGAATCTGATATCAGACAGATTTCCTTTCATATGGCAGGGCATATAAACCAGTTCGTATGATAAATCCGACAAAAAGGAATCAACGGCATGCCTTTTTGTCGGAAATTTACGGATTGTAACCTGCCCCCTTCGACGTTACTTTCGCCATCTCCATAACTCAAAACCGCCTGCCAGTCCATCATCCTTCCAGCAATTCCAACAACTCCTCCCGCGTAAAGCTCCCGCTTCCCACATTCTCCCCGGAAAGCACCTGCTCCGCCAGTTCCTTTTTCCGCTCCTGCAGCTTCACGATATTTTCCTCAATCGTATCCTTCATAATTAATTTGTAGACGCTCACCACGTTTCTCTGCCCGATGCGGTGGGCCCTGTCCGTGGCCTGGTTCTGCACCGCCAGATTCCACCAGGGGTCATAGTGGATAACGATATCCGCCGCCGTCAGATTAAGTCCGGTGCCGCCCGCTTTCAGGGAAATGCAGAACACGCTGGTGTCGTCGCCGTTAAACCGCTCCACCAGCTCCAGCCTTTTTTCTTTTGGTGTCGAACCTGTCAGGGTATAGAATGAAATCTTTTCCGCCTTAAGCTCTCCCTGCAGATTTTCCAGCATGGATGTAAACTGTGAAAACAGTAAAACCTTATGGCCTCCCTCAATGGCGTTCCTGATTAAATCAAGGCACATGGCGGTTTTCGCCGAAGGGCTTTCATAATTCTCATAAAGCAGCGCCGGATTGCAGCAGAGCTGGCGCAGCTTTGTAAACTCCGCCAGAATCTGAATTTTTGCGCTTTTAAACTCCTCGTCGGACTGTTTATCCAGCATCATGCGAATCCGCTGGACATGAGCCGAATACAGCTTCCTCTGTTCTCCCTCCATGCTGGCGTACATGCATTCCTCCAGCTTATCCGGCAAATCCGTGAGAACGTCCTTTTTCAGCCTCCGCAGAATAAAGGGGCGAACCATTTTCCGAAGCTTCTCCATGGCCTTTTCATCCTGACTCTGAACCACAGGTATCTCAATATCCGTCCGAAAGTGCTGATATCCGTACAAAAATCCGGGCATCAGATAATCGAATATGCTCCAAAGCTCGCTTAACCTGTTTTCGATAGGTGTTCCGGTCAGGGCAAACCGGCTTCCGGCCTGAATTTCCTTTACCGCCTTTGCAGACTGTGTGTTGTGATTCTTGATATACTGCGCCTCGTCGATAATCTGGCAGAAAAAGCTGACGTTTTCATATTCTGCCAAATCTCTTTTCAGCAACTCATAAGAAGTAATCAGAATATCCCGGCTCTGGGCGCCATGGATAATTTCTGCCCGCTCCCCGGCAGGCCCGGTCACCATTTTTACCGGAATGCTGGGGGCAAATCGCTTAAACTCGCTGTTCCAGTTAAATACCAGAGATGCCGGGGTGACAATCAGGCACCTTCTGTTATCCTCCGCTTTTGCCTCCAGAAATTCAGACAGCAGAAAGGCTATCGCCTGCAGAGTCTTTCCAAGCCCCATATCGTCCGCAAGAATGCCGCCAAATCCGTTATGGCAAAGAGTTTTCAACCACACAAAACCGTCTTTCTGGTACTTGCGCAGGGTTTCCTCCAGACTTGCCGGGACCTCAAAATCATTGTCCTCCACGGTTTTCATGTTTCTTATCAGCTCTTTAAAGGTTCCGTTTCTTATTGCCAGCAAATTCTGCTTTTCTTTCAGCTCGCTGTCCAGATACAAAGCCCGGTATTTCGGCGCTGTTATGACTTCCTTCCTTAACTGGCTGTCCGTGAGATTTAAATTCTGCTTCAATCCCAGCAGAGTCTGCATCCCCTCGTCTTCCACATTGACGAAGCTCCCGTTTTTCAGACGGAAATACTTTTTCTTCCTGTCATATTTCGACAGGATTTCAATGAGCTCTTCCTTTGACATGTCCTCCGCATTCATTGTCAGCTCCAGCAAATCGCCGGAGAGCGACACCCCTACTTCCACCTTGCCGCTGTATACCACATGGAACCGTTTGAGCGCCTCGGAGACATACACCTCCCCAAGCGCCTGGAAGCGGGGAATTCCATCCACTAAAAGCTCGTATATCTTATCCTCCTCCCCGGAAATCACCATGGCGTTTTCTTTCTCGTCAAAGGCATTGCAGTAGGAGGAAACCAGATTTCCCACCTGCATTTCCTTCGCCACATCCCGCCCGCTTCCCTCTTCGTCCTTTTTATAAACCTCATACTTCTTTTCCCCGTAAAGAGCATACACCTTACAGGTCACAAAATCCTTCTGGGGCGCGTCCAGATAAATCTCGAAAGAAACCTGTTCCACCCCGTAATCCGCCTCGTTAAAATCCTTCCTCTCGCACTTATAATGCTCCATAAGCGCCGGCAAAAGCTCCCGGCAGAACGCCGGAACATCCTTCTTTTCCACATAAAACTTTTTCTCGGGAAGTTTCACCAGACAGGTAATAAAATCGCTGATATTGCTCATATCCTCAATTTTTTCCCTGTAAATGAGGCCGTCCTTAAAGGTAAGGAGGCTCCGAGCGCCATAATATCCGAACAAGGGAACTACCTCCACCTCAATTCCCTCTTTCTGCCCGGTGATTTTCATCTCGCGGATAACCGGCGCATCGGTCTGCTGCCACAGCCGCTCACCGGTCATATTAACGTTGGCCGTCAGAGGCCGCTCTTTTACCACATCCAGAAATTCCTCCAGACCGCTGCCGGATAAGGAAAGCTTCCTCAGCTTCGGATAATAGGAAGGATACCCGTAATTTCCATAGCCGTTTCCATAACCGTAGCTATTGCCATAGGAATACTGAACATACCTGCTTCCGTTTTCCCTTACCCATCTTTTCAGAAATTCAACAATCCCCCGCGATACCGGCTCAAAAGCTTCCGGCAAATGCTGAAACTGCAGTTTTTTCCCATAGGAATAATTCTGCCCCTTCTCCACATTGCGGACAAATTCAAAAATATCCTTCAGCACATATTTTGTCTTGCCTGTTCCGACTTTGAATTCCAGTGTGATATATTCGGAAGTGCATTCCAGAAAAGGCTCCATCTCTATGCTTCCGTAGATATTATCCTTCAAAAAAGGCAGCGTTGCCTTGACGGTCTGACGCTGCAAAAGCTCCTTTACAAGCGGGGTGGTTTCCTTCGGGCGCACCCTGGCCTGCGCTTCCTTCCCGAGACCTCTGCCCCTGCTGCCTGCCTGAGACCTCCGCTCGGCCTCCTGCTGCCAACGGGACAGAATTTCCAGCACATTCTGTTCCACAGACATATCATCCGGCTCCAGATAATCGCTCAGCCTTTTTCGTGTCTGCCCTTCGGGTCCCATATAATCAGAAATCGACGGCTGCCTTTCCTGATAATTTTCATACTCAAGAAGAACCGCAATACAATGCTTGCAAAGGCCGGTATAGCTGTAAAAGGCCGGACACTCGCAATAGCTCTCCGTCACATCGTCAGCCAGCTCATCATATACAAGCTCCACATCATAGCTTTTTGAACCGCTCCCCTTTACCCGCGCATTTATTACAATATTTTCCAGGTCATGGTCATCCACCGTAAATTTGTTTACTTTATCCAGGTAGTAAAGGTCGAGACCTTTGTTATAGGTAGAAGTGTTTGTCAGTTTTCTTATCATTCGCTTGTTTAGCATTACTGTTGATTATCCTCTTTCTTCATTAGTTCTGTTGAAAAATTTCACATAGTCAAAATCATCCAGATAACGTCTCCGCCAAAAATGATTCTTAAAATTAGTTATTGTCCCCAGCTCACTTTGCTCTTCAAACCCTTTTATATAATAAGCTGACTGAAATTCCGGATATTCCACATGAGTAAAAAGCACCTTGTTTTTATATGGCAATTGGTTAAAACGCTTCATCGTTTCATAGGAACAATCGCCACGTTCCATCCCTATAATAAAAAGATTATCCCAATTAATCCTGTTTTTCCTTTCATTCCACTTTTGAATTGCCTCCTCAAATGTTGTGTAATGAATAAAATTAATTTTAATATCCCCTAATAAACCTGCAGGATGTCCATTTTCATCCTTACTCTCAGCAATTTCCTGTCCCATATACCACTTCAGGTTTTCGACCATCCTGACAAAATCGTTCATTCCTATCGTCAGATTAATTGTCGGAGACAGAAACGGCAATCCCAAATCATAATACATCATTGTACCGCTGCAATTCGATGCAATCACAGTGAAGTCTTTGTTTTTCAGTCTGGAAAACTTTCTTTTTTTATACTGCTTCCATTCCGCGTCTTTTAATTTTCTGATATAGAAATGCAGGTATGCCCGGACATTACCCTTTACCATATGAATAATACCGATGTCCCCATTCCTGTATAACTGGCGTAAGCTTCCGGCAACCCGCTTCATGTATCCATACTTAAGCGCAAGCTGATATCTCCGTCTTATCTTCCATCCTGCAATCCTATTCAATTCCATTGGCTCCTGTAAATCACAGATTTCTGCAATCCGGTCCACAAGTTCTTCATAATCCTGATACTTTTTTTCTTCCTCCTTCTGTGTCAAAACCCTCCTGGAATGACTTCCTTTTCTGACATAAACTCCATACAGCTTTTCCTGTATTGTCGGGCATTTATGGAAATACATAAATGGCAGCAGCATTTGAAAGTTCTGCCCGACATCGTATTCCGGTATACGACGTTCAGGATAAATTTCAAAAAAGCTCTCCGATTTTACCATATAGCAGCCGCAACAGACAAAAGTCTTACTCTCCAAAATATCCCAGAATAAATTTTCTTTCTTCAAATCTCCTGTTTTTTCATCCGCCGCTGCCATTTTTCCTGACACGGCGTCAAAATAATACGCTAAAGTCCTCACGCACTGATACTGCGGATGGGTCTGTAAAAAAGCGACTCTTTTACCTATGGAATCAGGCTCCAGTATGTCATCGCTGTCCGGCCAGACTAAATATTCTCCTGTCACATAGGGCAGCCCCTGGTTAATGGCCGCCGAAGCATTCCTGTGTTCCGCCTTTATTATCCTGAACTCTAAACCCTTATCTTCAAATTTCTTCTGACAGCCTTCTGCAACTAAAGCCGTATTGTCAGTCGAACCGTCATCGACTAAAATCATTTCAAGCTCCTGATAGGTCTGCCCCAATATTGAGTCAAGCATCCTTTCAAGATGAGACTCCCCATTAAATACAGGCGTTACGACAGAAACTTTATTTTTTATGAATTTACACTTCTCTGCTCCCATCGGTTAGTTATCTTCTCCTGCGAACTTATAGTTAAGCTAAAACCATTATAGCATACGTTTGGCTAATAACAATCAGCCAGGAACAAAAATCAGATTATAATTATTCTTGCCATGTGGAAAACCTGTTCGGTAAACAGATAATTTTATGCTTGTAACATACGGTAATCAATGGTATTATGCCATATGTAAAATATATTAATAAGGATGTATGAATGTGTTACAGGCAGACGATATTAAATCACTTATAACTATCATTGTCCCAATCTATAATGGCGAATTGTTTTTATCCGCATGTATTGAATCCGTCCGGAGGCAAAGCTATCCCCATTGGGAACTGTTGTTGATAGACGACGGTTCCTCTGACCGCTCTGCGGAAATCTGTGAACGGTATGCAGCACTTGACCCGCGCGTTTTATTCCTGCGCCTGCCACATGGAGGAGTATCCATTGCGCGGAATGCAGGACTTACCCGAGGGAACGGGGATTATTTTTTCTTTCTTGACTGCGACGACCTCATCCATCCGCTGGCGCTCGAAACCGGACTGCGACTAATGCAGACTCATAGCTGCGCATTTGCCGGACTGATGTTTTCCAATGTAAAAGACGATTTTCAGCTATCTGATTGTCCTGCTCCTGTTGCACCCGAGTGTCGTATATTTTCCCCCGCTGAATTGCGCAACCTCTTTGGAAATGGCCGTACTTATCGCTTATGGGCAATTGGGGGAAAATTGCTGGCTCGTTCCGCCATTGAAAATCTCTTTTTTCCGGAAACAATTGCTTCAGGTGAGGACACTCTTTTCCTGTTGAATGTTATTGCCCGCAATGAAACGCCCTCCGTCATTCTCACCGGAATCTGGTATTTCCGGCGGCTTCATCAAAATAATGCATCCTCGCTCCAAACGCCTGAATTAAAAAAGCATCATATTGAAGCATATCTGCGCCTTCGCGCCCGGCATTTTGAGTTGTATGGCGTACCAGGCTATTGGGAACTGCTATGTGTTTCCAATGTCTTCAACTGGTATGTTGCTGCAAAAGAAATTTCCGGTTCCAGCCAACAGGCGGAAGAATTGCGCCAAAGGCTGCTTAAATTGCTCAGTGACGACTATGCCCGCTTCCTTCCCTTAAAGCGAAAATTCACGGCAAGAATTTATCTTTTCAACCCGACTTTATACCGGTTCCTGAAAAAACTGTACTGGCGGCTCAGCAAACTTCTGACCGGTAAAGACGACCCATGCCCACGCTCTGGAATATCAAAAGCATAGAATTTTAACCGTCAAAACATAACATTATTTTAAAAGGCAGGGAAAATAATATGCCAGGTAAAGTAAAATATCTGCTCTCCATCCTTGAGAAAAAAAATATACATACTTTTTCAGCCTACCTGTTACTCAGTATCATAAGCCCGGCTCTTGATATATTCAGCTTTTCCGTCCTGCTGCATATCCTCAACCGAATGCTCACGGATACACAGTCCGGCCCTTTTATGATTGGACTGTGTGCCTGCCTGGCCGCGGTTTGCGCCGGTAAGGGCTTGCTTGACCTTTACAAGGCGCGTGTCACAAACCGTTTCCTCTACGAAAGTATGCAGACGCTTTCGTTTCGTTTTTTTGACCTTTTTCTCCATGAAGAACTATTGGAGCACTATAAAAAGTCGCCTCTGCATGCGGTCGAAATCATTCGGGCAGATACGCTTAAAAGCATCCAGATTATCACGGATTCCGTCAGCGTCATAATTCAATGCTGTACACTGGCAGCATATGCGGCAGTACTTATCTATCAGACCGGGCCGCTGGGCTTTTTCAGCATAATACTGCTGGTCCTCTGGATGTTGCTGCGCTACCGGACAATGCGCGAACGCATTGACCAGTCCGGCGAGCTCCGCCGAAGCTGCCTCCTGCAGATAAATGCTAACATTACTACTTCTTTCGGCGCATATAAGGAGCTCCGCATCAGCCGCAATACAATGCATCTGCAAAACCGATTTGAGACAAACAGCCGCCGCCACGCAAAAGTTGAATCGGATTTTTCTTATATGCAAAACCTTGTGTTGGTGCTGATGCGTAACAGTGTCATGGCAGCCATCTATCTGCTGCTGGTAATTGTAATGCTGTTCCGCTTTGAATTAAGCGCGATTGTACCATATTTTGTAATCTATGCTACTCTTATGTTAAAGTTGGAACCCATCTCCTACGGCATCATCAGCGCTATGAACCGTATACAATTTTCAAACAAATCTTATCAGGTTGTCTGTGAAACCCACACACGTTACCTCGCCTACCGGCAAAAGCTGATATCCGAAGAAAAGAAACGGAAAATCATTCCTTCCCTTCGAAAGGAGTTAACTGTGCGCGGCCTTAGCTTTGGTTATCCGGGCAAAAAACTGCTGTTTGAAAATGCGGAAATGAGTATCCCCGCCGGAAAAACCGTAGCCTTAATCGGTGCATCAGGTTCAGGTAAAACCACTTTTCTTGACCTGCTTCTCGGACTTTTGCAGCCACAGTCCGGTTCTGTATGCTTTGACGGCTACGACCTTGTCAGCAGCACTGATGCAGAGGGGTCATGCACCGCTTTCCTTGGTGAAATTGTCAGCTATATCCCTCAGACTGTCTATTTAAACGGAGAAACCATCCGGCATAATGTTGCGTTCATGGAAGACTATGATAATATCGACGAAAAACGCGTCATCGAAAGCCTGATAGCAGCGCAAATCTGGGATGATGTGTGCGAAATGCCCCAGGGTCTGGACACCCTGATTGGCGAGGAGGGCGTTGCTGTCTCAGGAGGACAGCGGCAACGCATTGCGTTAGCGAGGACGATTTATAAGAATTCTGAACTGCTGATTCTGGACGAAGCAACTGCCGGACTCGACAACCAGACTGAAAAAGCGGTCATGGATGCCATTTTCAATATCGAAAATAAAACTGTCCTGCTGGTAACACACCATATGGCGCTCGCCGACCGGTGCGATATGGTATATCGCATTGCAGACAAAAAAATCATACGTGTACGGTAATACCCGTTACCGGCTTATCCCAAAAGACAGCCTGTCAGCGGGACAACAGGATTTCCTTTCGTATAAACGACCTGGAGCGTTCAATTTCCTCCTGCAACGCTTTATCCACCTGATGCCAATCCACCTTTTCCATGCCCTGCACCCCCTCCGGTATGGTATGCGCCATCCGGCTTTCCAACCCGGCTGCATGTAAAAGCCATTCAAGCCGGGCGTTACGCTTACTGTGAGGGAACGCCGCAAATGATTTGTGAAAAATAATCGACATCGCCGTTCCATGAAAAGAATTTGTTACCACATATGCAGCATGATACAGATATTCCAAAAATTCCAGCGGACCGCATCCTCTGGCATACTCCTCCTGTCCGCCCCAATCATAATAGCGCTTTTCTGCCCGTAACACCAGTACCGGCAATCTCAGCTTTTCCCTCAACGAGGCAATATAATGTGCCATTTCCTCATTATATTCTGTGTCATAAACTGCAATATAATTTTTTTTCGATAAGTCTTTATTTTTCAAAAGCTGTTCCCAGTCCTTCTTTTCCAACAGGAAAACCGGATCCACTACTGTTTCCGGCTCTCTGCCATACAATTTTTCGATATAAGATGCGGATGTCCCCTCCCGAACCGATACTGCGGCAAAATTTTCAAAATACCGGGCAATCCTGGCATCATAAGCTACATCCAGACGTTCCGAACCTATACTGGCGGCATAAGCTATGAAACGGACCCCCTCAGGTTTTGGAAAAGCGCAAAAGTATCCCTCCTGAAGCCCTTCTGTAATCTCCGGGTTCCACACCTGGTCGCTTCCAACTATATAAGCGCTTATTCCCGGTCGGTATGCGGGTATACTCCTGGCAGAATCCAGTTTACGAAAATCAGCCGTCAGAAACCGCCGGCGGAAGTGCGCCATCCGCAGTTTCGCTGCCAATCTGCTGTAAAACTCTTTCGTCCGTAGCTGATGCACAACCATGCGTATCTTTTTTCTCATTTTATCAGACCTGGAATATTTCAATAATCGGTAGCGGTAGCGCAGATTTTTCGGATAATATGGAATAACTGCGGTATTATCAAACCGGCTCATATAAGTTTTCAGGGCATAACACTGCAGCAGCGCTCCATAGTCATCAGCCCAATAAAATGTCAGTATTCCAATCATCTATTCACCAACTTTCTCATAATGCGTCCTGCAATATCTAACGTTAAAGTCCGGCACAGCCAGAAAAACACATCCCGCCGCCAACCGGGATGTGCTGTCGGGCTTTGCAGTCTCGGTTGCAATATGTCCTCATCCCGGCATTCAAAGTACCGAAAATTCTCCCGCACAGACTCCCACAGCGCCATGCCTTTTTTGCTATGTACAATTACAAGAGAAGTGCCCATACCGTCATCCCACTCCGGGCGTACCTTATCGATTCCCCAGAAATCTCCCATTGTCAGGTCGCTTTCCCTTTCCATGGTACAGAACCGGCACATATAGCAGGACGGACGCAAAAGATAGTTACAAAAATAGGCATTGCAAAAACAATCTTCCCCTATCGGCCATGTATATTCCCTTCCGTCAATACGGACTGCAATAGTATGTCCATTGTCTTTTTCGCGCTTATCGCGAAAGGAAATGCTCTCAAAGCTGCCCTGATATCGTTTTTCCAGTTCCTTTATATACTTTCCCCATTTTACCGGCGAAGGCACGCCATAACATACAAGGTCAGCAAGCAACAGATTGTCCGTCTCGCCAACATACCTCCTTACAGCGCTGCACTGGCAGGGGGTGCCGACAAACAGAATCTGTCGTCCTTCCCTTACCGACTGAAAAATTTGCCGGCAGCAACCGGTCACCTCACTTTGTACATATTTTGTCTTTCTCAGCCTCTCAACTTCCTCCGGCGTTTGTGCTCCAAAATGGCGCACAGCGCCATCTGGCTCCATCATGGCTCCAAACACAATTCCATTCTGTGACAATATTTTACGAGCCAGCGCCGGGAATACTCCGCCGGACGAGCTTTCTGTACGGTCATTGTCTGATTTCGCCTGTACACCAAAGCATCTGTGCTCCGGCTCTGGCATACTGACGCTGTTTCCAATCGGACACACCTCACGACACCAGCCGCAGCCTGTACACTTCTTCTGTTCAATACAGGGATATGCATAGCCTTCTTTGTCAAAGGTCATCCGAATCGCTCCATACGGACAGACTGCTGCACAAACCCCGCAGCCGCAGCATTCACTTTTCTGTCGTCTCATTGTCCGGTTCCTTCCTGCTGAAATTTTACGCTGTCTAATCTTCCGACAGCAGACCTTATCCATAAATAAATTTACCATATACTCTCCGCCCCAGCCATACCACACCAAGCGGCAATACTACTCCCAGCAAAACACATACCGTACAGACCACAGGGATGGGAAGTCCCATCCTGCTATACAGCAATAGTCCCACGAAACCACAGCAAAATGGTTGATGCAAGAGGTAAATCCAAAAACTTTCCCGCCCAAGATACGTCAGCCATTTTATGTCTCTCAGACGTACCGTCAAACAGAAAATTCCCCGGATGAAAACCAACCGTATCAACAGCCAGCAAATCTTCCACAGTACTTCACCATACCATGTCGCAGCATGCCAGCCCGTTAAAATATACCAGGACATTGCCCCTCCTGCCATCACAGCAGCCGCCTTCAGACAGATGCTGTCCTTCTCTATTCGCCCTGGATGTGCCGCAAGCTCTGTGCCGTACACGAAATATACTGTATGTGTCAGCACCCTCTGTATAATGCTGCCGTTTTCCCATCTCATGGCGCCGACGGCACAAAAAATAACCGCTATACACCACAACACCTTCTGACGCGGAAGTTTCCAGTACCCGCAAATCAAATCACATATGTACGCTGTCATCATAATCCAGAACAACGCCCAGATAAACCACAGATGCGCTGCATACGGGCTATCCACGCACAGAGTCAGCCGCAGGTATTCCCATAGCGGCATACCGCTGTATTCTGTCCCCCGAAATATCTTTGCTGTTAAAGGACACCATGTCATAAATGAAAATGTCATATAAATCAGCACCGCGTATCCCAAAAACGGCACTAGCAGTTTTCGTGCTTTTTTATACAGGAAACGCCCTGGTTCCAAAAGATGCCCTCCATTGGAGACTCGGTAAGTGACTCCTGAAAGTACAAAAAACATTCCAATAACAAATACAATAATCAGGTCATATATAAACTTGCATATCGCCTGTGTTTCTCTCATGTCCGGGCGGATAGAATGAATCCCTACTATTAACAGAATACCAATTCCCCTGGCGGCATCTATCCAGTCCATCCGCTTCTTTTTTTCCATTTTCCCTCTTCTTCATCCTTTTAGCGTTTTATTTTACCGGTTACCGTTTTAGGAAAAGGTTCATCTCTAAATACGAGATTCCGTATTGCCTGATAAGGCGGCACTTCTTTGTTATACTGTGCGATGAACGCTCGGACTCGCATTTCGGCGTCCATTCCCCCATCTTCCCCGCACCAGAAATGAGCGGCAAGTCTGTCATTCTCGCCAAGGACAATCATCTCTTTAATATCCGCACAGACAGACAGCTTTTTTTCAATTGCCTCAGGACTTACATTTTCACCATTGGATAACACAATCACATTTTTAATCCGTCCTGTAATAAATAAAAACCCATCTTCATCAATGTAGCCAATATCCCCGGTATGATACCAGCCGTCCGCCAACGCTTCCCGGGTAGCTTTCGGGTCATCTAAATATCCAAGCATAAGATTATTGCCCCGAACCAGTATTTCACCCTTATCAGATAGCCGCACCTCGTTCCATGGCCCGACCTTGCCTACCGAGCCTGCACGGCATTGCCCGGGCACAGAATAGACAACCGCGCCGCTGGTCTCAGTTGCACCGTAGAGCGAACAGAAAAAAATTCCGTGCGCATCCAGATATTTAAAAAAGTCTGATTGTTGAGGCGCCCCACCACTGCAAATATTGTGAAAACCGCTTAAATCAAACTGTCCGGCCCTGCTCCTCTTCAGCATCAACGCCACAAAGCCAGGCACTGCAAATATATCCTGGGGATGGTACCACTGGATATCCCAAAAGGCCTGCCGAAAACTGGAAAGGCAAATGTGTACCCCATCCGTCATATCATTAATTAGTGAAGCAAGCGCCACATGGTACATTGGGAATACAAAAAGACTTCTCTGGAATTCCTGTCTGCCATGAGGCAGCACGGCACGATGGGGCAGTACCACCAGCTTTGCCAGGCTGCTGCTCCCGGAGGTTGCCTGAATCAGCGCCGGCATCTCTGGTACAGTCATCCCATTGTCTTCATACAGTAAACCACCTCCGTCCAGAATGGTTCGGACGCTGTTTTCCCCCATACAGGGAAGAACAGACGCTCTCAATCTAAGTTCCGGAATAATTTCCTCATCTTCATCATCATAAATTACCAATGCAGGCGATAACCGGCAAATTAGCTGACGCAGGTCTTCAAGCTGCAAATCAAAGCAAAGAGGTGCTGCAACCGCCCCCATAGCCATGGCTGCAAACAGAGCGGCAATCTGTTCATAGGTGTTGCGTCCATCAATAACAATCTTCTTCCCATGCAGCCCCATAGCATCAAACCAGCCCGCCAGTCTCCGTACATCCTCGAAAAAACTGACATAACAAATCTCATGCGCCTTTCCATCCTGCCAATAGGAAAAAAGCGGGCTATGCTGAAATTTCTCTGTCATTTTATTCAGCATCTGATAAACAGTCATCCCATGGTATTCCTCATGTAACCATGCTTTCGAACTCATACAATACCCTCCCCTTCGCAGACCAGTCCCGCCAAATCTTCTGCCGTTGCCACAAGCCGCAGCTTACGGGTCGGAATTTTTATATGAAATTCCTGTTCCATACCCACAATCAGTTCCATCAGCTCCAAAGAAGACAGACCCCCTTCTTCCATCAAATCCTGGTACGGCAGATAATCCGTATCTGTAATTTTATTCAGCATCTCAAGAATGCGGTTCAAAACTGTTTCTTTGCTCATTTTATTGACCTCCTGATTTTTTTAATTTGCTGCCGATCCAAATAATAAAGTGGCATCCAGCCACAGAGAATACAATTCTTCCTGCAAACATCAACATAAAAATGAGTTCCCAGGGTACAGAGGATACCATACTGGCAAATTCATAAATCCGTCTCCACGGGAAAAGCAGCATTTCTATATTATGAAGACAAAAAAAGAACAGGGAATACCGTCCGATATAGGCTAAGCTGTCAGTATAGCGGGCGACAGCCAATCCGGACTTTATATAAAAATGCAGGAGTACAATACCTGCTGCCACAGCCTGCAAATAATCCAACATCCAAAACTGCCAGATATTTGACCAGAATTTCGCAGTTGAAAACAAAGGCAGAAAAACAAACAGCGCTGTTGCGACAGCTGCAAAAGACCAGTTAATCTTCTGATATAGCCGTTTTTGAGTTCTCAGCAACCGGCCTATTTCCCGAAATCCTACAGCGGTACATCCCGGAACCAATGCCCAGGGCAGCTGAATATGATGCGCAT
>Ga0224740_10063_pt1 | contig 24171 bp, 23 predicted proteins | sample LIM_E_Water_Bulk_FD_161634 | JGI IMG/M metagenome (GOLD analysis project Ga0224740, IMG submission 161634) | Enriched cells from gastrointestinal tract of the lab mouse from Pacific Northwest National Laboratory (PNNL), Richland, Washington... | ecosystem: Host-associated > Mammals > Digestive...
CGTAACGGAACGCAGAGAAACCGTTACGGATAAGGCAAGTGTCCAAATTGAACACTTGCTCTAACCGTAACAAAAAGCCGAAAAGTGTTACGGATGCTGGTGGTGGTCAATTTGAACACTACCACTAACCGTAACGGAAATACGGAATATGCGCCGGATATGGGAATTGGCCTCCTGTGTCCGGCCATTTTTTGAAAACCTGATTTGCAGTACAATGCCGAAAATCAAAAACGGCTGATTTTATTTGCGAGGGGAGGAGCCGAAACGCAATGAGTAAACGGACAGAAGAATTGAAAATCCGCATCTCGCCGGAGGACAAGGAGCGGATAAAACTCAAAATGGAGGACGCCGGCGTTCTGAACATGAGCGCATATATCCGCAAGATGGCGCTGGACGGAATCTGTATCAGGCTGGATTTGCAGGATGTGCGTCAGCTTGTTTCCATGCTCCAGCGATGCACGAATAATCTGAACCAGTACGCGAAACGGGCAAACGAAACCGGGAGCATCTATGCGGCGGACATTGAAGATTTGCAGAACCGCCTGGACGAGATTTGGGAATTGTCCAGACAGTCCCTCGCCTGTCTTGCCGCTATCCGATGATGGTGGTGAGAATTGGGATTGCCGCTTTTTCACTTTGCAGGGGAGCGCAGTCTCCGTCTTTTCCTGCGGAGCAGGAACAATAGCGTTCGGGAACCGAACGCGCAGCCAGCCCCGGTCACGGGGCTGAAAAAGGGGGTTGGGGTGCTACCCCAACAAGCAGAAACTGCGGTTTCCGGCGTTGCCGGAAATCGCAGTTTCGAGTCTTTGTGGGAACAAAGACACTGCTTGCGAAGTAGCGAAACTGTCACCGCATAACCTTTTCCAACAGTGTTCTGTAGCTATCCACCACATCGTAAACTACTCCATCGCCGGAAATAGCTTTAAAGTGTTCTCTTGCGCAGTGAATTTTGGATTGCTCAATCAACCGCAATTGCATGGAACACATAGAGCCTTTTGTTTCCGCTACAAAGTAAATGTGTTTGACACTTCCCTCATAGAAAGCGATAGCCCAATCTGGGTTATAATGACCGACCGACGTTGCGATATAAAATCCATCCGGCAATTTCACATAGACTGCGACATTTGTATTTGTATCAAGATTTGCGGCAAAGTCCCGCTCCACGGTCGAATCATAAACGACATGGTCGTATAGGTGCTTTTGGGCTTTCATTGCATTTACGCCAAGCCTGCCTTTGATAGTCGGATCAGTAAAGACATCTGTACCGTAATGGTCGTCCAGAACATCATAGGTAATATGCTCAATAACCGCTGTTGCTTTCTCGTCGTTGATGAGAGCTGCGGCTTTGACGATAAACTCCTCCGGGTTATCCTTAAACTGACTGAATACAGCAGACTGGATACCTTTCAGAATGGCAACAAGGGCTTTACGTGTCAGTCCGGTTTCATCGACCAGCTTTCCAATCAAATCATACTTCACATTGGAATTTGCCGTCATAGTCACACCGTAGCTGGCGGATTCTTCTTTCACAAAGGATGCACCGGAAAGCAGTTCTTCTTTGGATTGGATTGCCGTCATTGCCCCGGTCTCTACCTGAAAATGTATCTTGGAAACGCGCAATTTGCTGTTCAGGGCAGCAATGGCTTTTTGGATCAGTTCCTCCGTATCAAAATCTACAATATAGATAGATTTGGCATTGATTCTTGACCATAGTGCCTTAAATTCCGGCATAGCCAATTTGTCCTCATCCACTTGCAGTTCTATGTTGTTGCTGCGGGCGTTTTCCGGCTGCATACTGTGCTCGTCATAAATAGAATCAACGATCGCAAGCACTGAGGCGGCGGAGTCTGCGACTTCTTCCGCTACTTTGAGTTCACCGTTTGCCTTATCTTCATAATATTTGTCAGTCAGTGCGCCCTTGCGGTCGATATAACCATTGACGATCATATCGAAGTGGATGGCGGAGGCCGTGGCCTGGTCGATGACCTGCTCATTGCCATGCTCGTCTTTGATAACCTTGCCGACGAACAATTCCACTGTTACAGCGCGGGGACGGTCGGCGACCGCTTCAGCCATCTCCGTTTGCAGCCCCTTGGCGAAAGAGTCGTAGCTTTCACTGGCAATGACAGTGAGAATGTTGATGTTATGCACATCGTTGCCAAGGACATTGGTATCCATTCGCTCGCCGCTCTGGTTGACGCACAGGCGCAGACCGCGCCCCACCTCCTGCCGCTTGCGGACATCGCTGCCGCTCTGCTTCAAGGTGCAGATCTGGAATACATTCGGGTTGTCCCAGCCCTCCCGCAGGGCGGAGTGGGAGAAGATGAACCGCACCGGGGAGCGAACTGGGTCGCGGTCCAACAGCAACTCCTTGTTCCTCATAATCAGCTCATAGGCACTCACATCATCAGAGGTCGTTTCCTTACGGCCAACCTTGGAGTTGACCATTTTGCCTTTGCCGTCCACCGAAAAATAACCAGCGTGGGTCTTTGATGCCGAGATAGCCTGCAAGTACCTGAGATACTCATCATCGCCAATGGCAAGCTGCATACTTCCAATAATGTCCTCATACTCCTCCTCAAACATGGCGGCATATTTTCCGTTGACTGGCTGGCCAGCCGCATCATATTCCCGGTAGTTTGCCACTTCGTCAATGAAGAACAGCGAGAGGACTTTGATACCCTTGTAAAACAACTGGCGCTCCCGCTGGATATGGGAGAGAATGGTTTCCCGTATCTGGATGCGGCGAAGTTGGTCTTCATCCACCGCACCGATCACATCTCCAGCAAAAATTTTGATGCCGTTCAAAAATTCAACAGAATCATCCCGCCCATCGATCTGCTTGACCACGAAACCATTTCGGTATTCCTCCAGACCGCCGGAGTAGTCGTAAAGGTTGTCTCCAATTTTGACGATACGGCTCTTTTTCTTCGGAGCGCCGCCGGCCATCTTCACCTCAAACTGCAAGGTGGCGGTGGGGTCGCTTTTGGAGAGATTGATGCTTTCCAGATAGAGGTAGCTGTCGGTGGCGGTGCTGCCGCTTTCGGTGATTCCTTTCACCGCAATCTTCTTGACTAACCGCCGGTTGTAGGCATCCATCGCATCCAGCCGGAATACCATATTGTAGATGCTGTCGCTCTTATGGGTGGCGGAGCAGCGCAGGGTCAGAAGCGGATGAAACTCTTTTAACCGCTCCCTGGTCTGTTTGCCCTCCACCGACTGGGGTTCGTCAATGATCAAAATTGGGTTAGTTTTAGCGATAATATCAATGGGCCGGCGGGAACGAAATTCATCCAGCTTCATGTAAATCCGGCGGGCATCCTTGCCTTTTGCATTGAACGCCTGGGAATTGATAATCATCACATTGATGGAGCTGTCCGACGCAAAGCGGTCGATCTCCGTCAGTTGGGCAGAGTTGTATATAAAAAAGCGTATCTTCTTCCCATATTCCTCGGCAAAATGCTCCTGGGTCATCTCAAAGGACTTATACACGCCCTCTCGGATAGCTACGCTGGGAACGACAACAATAAATTTGCTCCAGCCGTAGTGCTTGTTCAGCTCGAACATGGTCTTGATGTAGGTGTAGGTCTTGCCCACACCGGTCTCCATCTCAATGGTGAGGTTGTAGCCGTTGGCCCGTCCCTCCAGCTTGTCCGACGGCTTGATCTGGTTGGCGCGCTGGATTTTGTTCAGCTGCTCCAGAATCCGCTGGTCGGACAGCTCCGGCACGATCCTCTGGTTGCTGAATCCGGTGAAGTCCCGTTCTTCATTGACACCGATCTGATAGTTGCCGCTTTGGACACAACACGCTGGACGTGCTACGTTCGCTGCAGGATCTGCGCAGCTTGGGTATAGAAGTCTACTTCGAGCAGGAGAACATGTGGCTGAACGAGCAACGGATGCAGGTGTTATTGACCGCCTGCTGTGCCTTTTCACAGGCTGAGAGTGAAGACATGAGCCGAAACATCAAATGGGGAATCAAGCGAGGTTTTGAGAAGGGCACCTCAGGTTATGCCGAATTCGTATGTTTCGGATATAAGCGTAGCAATGATGGAAGGCTGGTAATTGACGGGCCAGACGCCAAAATTGTGCGAAAGATATTTGGGATGAGATCGGCCGGGCATAGCCTGGGAGCAATTTCGAATTGGTTATATGAGAACAAAATTTCTTCGCCAACTGGAAAAGTCCGCTGGAGCAGAGAAACGATCAGCAAATTGCTGAGAAACGAAAAATACACAGGTGATGTTCTGCTGCAAAAGGCTTTTGTCGAGGACTTGTTTTCGGGCAAGCAGGTCAAAAATGATGGCAGATTGGAAAGATTCTTGATACAGGGGCATCATCCGGCGATTATAAGTAGGGAGTTGTTTTTTGCAGTCAATAAAAGCAACTCAGAATAGATGAGATAGAGAAGTGAAGCAAGGCAATAGTGTTCGGCTTTTGAGGATAAACGTATCCACACTATATAGGACACAAGAAAAGGAGAACGGGTTTTCTTTTCACATTAGAATTGAATATTATCCTCGACTTCTCTGATAAAATGTGCTATAATAATCAAAAAAGAACTATCACCCCCCACAAGCGACAGGTTCGAAAGTGGGCACGCGCTCCATAAAATAAGACAGACCGCCAAGAGGTTGGTCTGTCTTAATTTTATAAGAACTTCTCCGAGTGAATGTACAAACGTACAACTTTTACAGTTTAGCTCCCATAAGTAGCAATATATTTCAAAATACTGAATGGGAGGTAAAAATGTATATCAATAAAACGTGTGGATGTGTACTTACAGAGCCTGGAGATATAAAAGCGACGGCGCAAATCAAGGGACTTTTAGATGTCTATACCCCGGAGACGTCAAAGAGCGCACTCTGGAAATATTGGAAAGCTACGTTTGACCCCAAATTATGTTTAGAGTGTGCAAGCCGTCATGGAAAAATCTATGTGATTGATGAAATTCTTGATATTGAGCCTCCACTACACCCTAACTGTCGCTGTATAATAGACCGAATGGATGCAGTTGTAGCGGGAGGTGCAACAAAAGATGGAGAAAACGGAGCGGACTATTGGCTTGTTCATTATGGACAATTACCCGGCTACTATATTTCAGACGAGGACCTGCGTGCATTGGGATGGAGAAACGGTAAAGCTCCTAAAAAATATGCACCAGGAAAAATGCATTTCGGCGGAAAATACCGTAACGAAGATGGGCATCTTCCCTCTGCACCTGGCCGTATCTGGTATGAAGCAGATATTAATTATTATGAGGGGCGACGTAATGGTCATCGACTTTTGTTTTCTAATGATGGCCTGATTTTTGTGACCTATAACCATTATGTAACGTTTTACGAACTTAGTTCAGGAGGAGCAAATGAAGACAATTGAATTATGGTTTGGTAAATGGGATAGTCCTTCTATATTTTTTAATATACTTTCTATTGAATTTGAGATTGTCCCCAAGATCACCTCATTAAATGAATTGGAATGTTTTATCTGTTGTCATGGCGATTTCAATGTGCAAATTCGTTATGCTGATGAACCTTTTGGAACGGCGGGTGAACTTGTACAGAAAATGCTTCAATTATTTGACCAATTACACTTCAAATTAGGAGATAGGCATTTTGATTACACGCTGTTGGGCCGTGAACAAGTTACAATCGATTTCAGCAAATGTAAATATATGAGTGAACTTTTCAAGGAAATGCGGAAAAAAATGGAATGGGACAGCTGGTATGGCCAAAACCTTGATGCTTTATGGGATATTCTCCGAGGAATGCCGTACAAAGGTGATGACTTTACAATTATTCGTCCCCGTTACTTTACAGGAATTCCACACGGAGAAAACGCCGCATTTACTGATTATGTAGATAAAATCTGTTCTATTTTCCAAAAAGCCCAAGAGCAAAGTATCCTTACTGTTCAATTTAAATACACAGATAACGAAATCGAGAATATCTCCGATTATATGGCCTGAGGCCAAACAACCAATATCTAAAGTGGGCACCTGCTCCACGTCGGAGCAAGCTGCATATCGCTTGCTCCGACTTTTTCCAAAGTCAGAGCGCGATCATTGCGCTGCTCCTCCTTTCCAAATCGAACCCGCCTCGCTGGGCTTCGATTTGGTTTTGGGCGCAATCTCGAAAGAAAATCGATTTTACCCACTTATTGCATAAAGGTGAAACAATCTGGATATTCTAGGCTGAACGCTTAGAGTCCCAATTGTTTCACCTTTTTGTTTTTTGGGATTTCAGAATCCCGTGAAATGGATATTTTTAGGGTTTTAAAACAACTGGAGGGATGCGAACTCCCCTTTTTGCAGACAAGCGGCTATTTAACCACCTGTGCCCTTTTTCAATCGCCACATTCCCCCTTTTAGACAGAACTAAAATACACGAAGTTTCGGCGCCGGATTTGTTGGCTATGCACAGTCAACCATCCGGCGCCCTTTTTGCCTCAAAAAGGGCGCTGGAATATTTTAAGCAAAAATTATGTCTTAAATTAGTTGAATCTAGTGAATAGATGTACAAAACACCTTGTGATACTCTTGCTGGTGCTTCCCGGCAAATCTACGAGAGGAGCTGAAACCATGGCTGCCTATTATTCCATTAACGAGACCCTCACCCGCCAAGCCAAGGAAATGAACCACAGAGGGGGATGAACGTGGCATACCGAAAAGTATATTTCCGCATCCAAGTTTATGCCTATGATTACGGCTATGGCTGTAACTCCGGCTGGTCAAACGAGGCGGATGAGGCTGCATTTGAACAGGAGTGCCGCAGCCTGTTTCAACAGCTGGGATGGATGCTCCAAGCAGGTTCCAACGGGGTCTGCGATACGGTCGTAAAGGACCGGCAGGACCTCTATCTGCACCCCGCCAGCTTCAGCGGCGTGATGGACGAGGCAAATATCCAGCCTCTTCAAGAGCGGCTGTCAAAAGGCAAAACCTTCCGATGCTATGCCGTAGACTGCTACGAAGAATACGCCGATCTGAGCAGCGAGGAGTACCGCGCCGCATTGGAGGCCAAACGCGAGGAGATCATAGCCTTCATCCTGGAACATTGCAGGACCAAGCGAACCAATCTGTACATCACCGATCCTGTCGCGCTGCACTTCGCGAAACATTTTGAGATCCCCTGCCTCTGTGACCGGGAATGTCACAATGCTGTGGGAAACCAATTCATGTCTGAGCTGATCGAGCAGCTGCTCCAGGAAGGGCGGCTGGCCTCTGCGGAAACGACCCACGGTGCAGGTATCCGCACCGCCACAGCAAGAGAATTGAAAAACTACCGCAAGCCTGTTGAGCAGGTCCCTGGACAGATCGCCATGATGTAAAGGATAAAACTGTGGTGTGGCTCTGTTCAACTGAATCCCTTTTACTCCACACAACAGATGCCCTAAATTAAATACAAGAAGTAGATTCCATGCCCACCTATTACCCCATTGACGAGACCCCCGCCCGCCGGGCCAAGGAAATGAGCAGCTACCACGACTACAAGCCCGGCTCTGCCACGGCTTCCTACCGTCAGGAGGTAGATAAGGCCGCCGCCATCGCTGAGTCCCAGAAGGCCCGCGCAGACCCTATGTACCACGAAAAAACCGACCGTCTCCTGGATACCTACGCCCGGAAGCTGGCGGAAAACATCAACCAGAGCCACGCCATCGCCGCCCGCTGTCCTTCCATCCTGATCGCCGGCCCCGCCAATTTCCCTGTGCGAAGGAAAGAAAAGCAAAACCAGGCTGCCGCCGCCAATATGGCGGAATGGAAGCAAATCCAAGGTCTCCTGGATAAAATTAGAAGCACCGGAATGGGCGGCATCAGCAGCGATGACAGCGGCGCCCTCCAGAAGCTCCGGGAGAAACTTGCCCAGCGTAAGCGGGAACAGGAGCGGATGAAGGAGGTCAATGCTTTCTTCCGCAAATATAGAACCCTGGACGGCTGTCCCCTTCTCTCATCGGAGGACATTGAGGAGTTGAAGGCAGGTATGGCCCAAAATTGGCGTGCGAACCCCAAGCCCTATGAAAGCTACCGTTGCGTGCAGGAAAGGAGCATATTTGATGCAGAAACATGAGAAAAAGCAATCCCCTTACCTGATTGAAACCGCCCGGAACCTTGCCAGGGAGGACATCGGCACCGAACCCATTGAGTACGATACGCTTCACGTCACCTTGGGCGGGAAGAGGCTGTGCTGGGTATCCAACAGCGGCTGCGGCGGGCATTACCAAGAAGATGTTACAAGCGAAAATGACCAGGTAATGCTTGAACTGGTGCATGACATCGCTCGGATGACAAGTGAGTACATGACCCTTATGGAACAGGCTCCGCCCTTGAGCGCGTCCGGCTTAAATTTAGAGGAAGGATACAGGGCCCTGTCAGAGTTCAACAGCGTTGTTCTGGCTGGAAAAATGACACATTACGGCGTGCAGTTCGTCACCTGGGAATGGGTGCGGGAGCGGACCGGCTTGTATCAGGGAAGCTACTATGGGCCGAGCGGCGGAGTTCGAGAATACGCCGCGGCCAAGCGAGACTTCGCCGTCCGGTCCGGCCTCCTCCCTGCCAGCGCTCTTTTTACGCAGGACCAACTGACAGAGGTTTACCGCAGCATCCATGAGACGCTGGATAGGGACGGCCCCCTCACGGACAAACGGCGAAAGGCGCTGGAAACAGCTGCCAGTCAGATGGAGGAGGAAGTCCCGGACCTGGCGGAGCGGGTCAGCCTCTCCTGCCAAAAGGAGCGGGAGCTTGCGAATGAGCCGGACACGCCGGACACCCCTGCCGAGGGCGGGATGGAGCTGCGCTGATACCTAAAATCACAAGGCCGTTTCCAAAGGGGGCGGCAGCTCCCTTATATGATTTCCAAGGCTATGGCCTTCAACAGATGGAAAAGGAGCCGGGTCAGTTCAATGCCATGGGTTATATCGCCTACCATGGCACGCTGATGCTGGACGAGCTTCTGCGGGAGGACCCGGCAGAGCAATACCAGAGGGAGCAGGACCAGCAGATGGGATGACGACGCGATGATGGACCCATCCAGGCGCTGTGACAGCGGCAGGCCCGAGTGCAGCCACAGAAAAAACAGTTCCCTCCCCATGGAGGCGCGGAAAGGAAGAGAAATGAGTTATGTGATAAAAGCGGTACTGAGTAACCCCTCACACCCGGAATATGGGCAGGCCACCATCCCCTTCCCGATCCCAAAGGGTTAGTATTTTAGGGACGGAGAAATCCGCACAACAACAGGAGGTGGCAAACATGGCCCAGAAAACCAAGATTACAGCACTCTACGAGCGTTTGAGCCGTGACGATGAGTTACAAGGCCCCAGCAATTCCATACTGAACCAAGAGCTACTATGTAAAGGGTGGAGTCACCACCTAATACATATGAAGGATACCGTCCAGGAACATTGGGACTCCGTACCGGCCTGCCTTATGAACTTAGGCCAATTGAAAATCCAGATGCGGCTTAAAAATCCGCTTTCCCGGACCACAAAATATGCCGGACAGTTCATAAGAACTGTCCGGCTGTTTTAAAGTTCTCCCCTGCTCAAGGGGCCAAAATAACTTCGCCGTCCTCCCCCCTGGACAACTTACTAAAAAACTCGTTCCAAATGCGGAAGGACATTTCCGGCATTGTCGCGTGAGGTAGTTCCTGGACCCACGTATAGCGCAGTATGGGTCGGCTCTCCGCATCGGGAAAAACATAGTCCCGGAAACGGCCGTTATCCTTGCGGAAGGATTCGTATGAATGGTCGTCAGGATCCGGCTGGCCGTTTAAATTCCTCCATGTGTCGATGCTAATACCCGTGGCATTGCCAGGCAGCGGCATATGGTCCAGGAGCCACTGTTCTTCCTCTCCGGCAAACATCCAGACTGGCAGCACGGCCTGTCTGCGGTTGATAACGGGGAGTTTTTTCATGAACACCTGATAAGCGTTTAAAAACAGCACGCCAGAGCAGGGGGCGATTGCAGCAAACAGCTCTGGTCTGGCCAACCCAAGGTACTGCGTCATCAACGAGCCCAAGGAGTGGCCTGTTACAAATACACGGCTTTTGTCCACTGCATGGGTGGTAGAGACGCGCTGGAGCATCTCCTCAAAAAACGTCAGCTCATCAGGCGCTACCGGGCAATGGTCCAGTAGATTCCACGCAGGAAGCTCGGTATCATTTTCTCCTATCGCCGGGTTATCCGGGTTGTCCGTACGCAGGTAACCATTGACCGCCGACGGAAAGACCACGAGGAACCCATTCTGATCTGCGACTTTGTGCCAGTCTGAATTGCCAGCGTAAATCTCGCCGGAACAGGAGTAACCGTGGATTGCAAAGACAAGAGGAACCGCCTTTTCTGGTGCGGCCTTGACCGAATCCGGTACATAGACATAGTACTCCCGCATCCACCCGCCAATTTCTTCATAGTGGTACTCACACCCAAGGTCCCTGACCGGATCGAAGGCAAACCGGAGATCTCCGCCCGGCTCCCCTGTCCATCGGCGTACATGACGTAAAAACTCGCTCAGAAGCCGACGGTTCATCAGACGGCCGTAATCCTCTTTGGCGTTGGGAATCTGACTGATCCAAAGGCGGAAGCACGCCTTGTCCTGGTTGACCGTCCAAGGCGCGGGTGTCTCCCGGACATACTCCAGCACGTCGGGCCGCAGCATGCGAGGCTCCGGCGCGGTTCCTCCGCAGGCACGCCAGTACCGGGCCGCAGCGGATTCCGCCGTCTCCTCCGTAGGCGCGTCGCTCACAATCCAGCAGGGGACTGTAAAATCCTTTTTGCGGTGGCCGTATTTTCCCTCGGGATCCTCATAATTTCCAAGATGCACACATACTGCATCCCCGTTCTTCCCAATGAACTCCTGGGAAATATCCGGCGCGCCCAAGGAGGCCACGCCAGCAATTTCAGCCGGGTCATCCATGGCTGCCATCTGAGCCATCGTGCCGCCGCTCCCATAACCGATGTAGTAGTACTTCGCCTCGTGCACGCACATCTGGTCGCGCTTCCGGCTCTCCTCCCAGACCCATCGGGTATAGGCCAGATCCGCTGCCGGGCTTTCCAACGCCCAGCCTCCCACCGCCGGCTCCAGGAAAAATACAATGAATTTCTCTTTATACTCGTCGGAGTCCGCCAGTTCCGCCCAATTGCTTTTTTCAAAAAGCTCCCGGGAAGATACGGTCCCGTCGCCAAAGACAAAGACGCCCTCTACCGAAGAGCGCACGCCCTCGGGAATGTAATACAGGAAACGGCGCTCCACTCCGCAGATTGTGCCTGTTTTCTCATATACGCCGACCGTCGATGGCCGCAAAGGATTTTGAGGGTCAATGGTGTGGTCCACTCTGTTTTTAGCTGGCATGACAGGTCCTCCTTTCAACCATTCAACACAATTCCAGGTTTACAGGCTTTTCATTTTTTTAGAAGCTGATTTTTTTACGAGAATATCAATTGTCACCGCGATCAGAATGATGAAGCCAGAGACTACTTTCTGCCAGTTGGAATCCACATTCATTAAATTCAGCAGGTTGTTGATAATGCCGACGATCGCTGCGCCCACCAGGGTACCCGGCACTCCGCCAGTACCTCCAGAGATGGACACTCCCCCTACGCACACCGCTGTAATGGCATCAAAGGCATAGCCCGCACCCCCAGTAGGCTGGCCAGAATTCATACGGGACATAAAAAGGATCGCGCCGATAGCGCAGGTAACGCCATCCAAAATGTAAACCTCCCGGACAACCCGGTTAGCATTGATGCCGGAAGTAGTAGCCGCAGCCCGGTTGCCACCCACGGCGTAAACCTTGCGGCCAAAGCAGCACTGGGAGAGAAGAAAATGATAACCTAGCAAAATAAGGGCCATAATGATGACGCAGATGGGGACCGGGCCCAGGTATCCCTGGCCCAGCACCCGGAAGTTGCCCAGCCCTGTGTAGGACACGGCGACGCCACCGGTAATCAGCAGGATGACACCACTGGCCACCGAGTTAAAAGCCAGGCCTGTAATGAAACCGGGAATCTTGAAAGTTGTCACACTGATTCCGTACAGATAGCCAATGAACGCCCCCAGAAGCACCGTCAGAGCCACGGCCAGGAACAAGTTCTGGGTCTCGGTCATAATGATGCAGGACATGCAGCCTAGCAGGGCGATCAAGCCATCGTAGGCGATGTTGATATTGCCTGAGATCAGGATAAAGCAGCTGCCACAGCCAATCACAGAAATCACGACAATCTGGCGGAGCACATTCGTCAGGTTTGCCTGGGACAGAAACTTCGGAGAGATGACCGACGCCGCGATAAATACGACAATCAAGATCAGCAGGGTTCCAAACTTCTGATAAAAATGAGCGAAGCCTATTTTTTGCCGCGTCTTGTTCATAGTGAATGCCTCCCTATTCCTTTCCCGTATCCCTCGATCTATCCATAGCCTGGCCCATTTGCCCGGGCAGATTCTTCGAATTTAGCCGGCGTTCCGCCGGAACTTGCTCGGCGTGGCATTGAGTATCTCGCCATTCCTTCGGGAGACCGGGATCCCGTAAGGGGCCCGGCCTTCCGAAGGGCAGTAAAACGGGAGCTTACTTGCCAAGATACTGATCCACGTTGCTGCTGTCAACTAGAATCAGGCTGGGGTTGATTACGGCCTCATTGGTGCCTCCGGTTTGCGCAGTTTTGATCGCTTCGTAGAGAGCCTGGGCATGGGCATCGATAGACTGCATCACTGTGCAGGCCATGGTGCCTTCCTTGACCGCATTCAGGGCATCCTCAATTCCGTCGATGGAAATGACCGTGCAGTCCGTGATATTGGCCGCCTTCAGGGCTTCGATCGCGCCAAGGCCCGTGGAGTCATTTACGGATACAATGCAGTTGAAGTCGTCAATGGACTGGATCCAGTCCTCGGTGACCTGCATTCCCTCATCCATAGTGTACATGGTATACATCCAGGAGAGAATTTCAATGTCACCGTCTTCGTTGAGCACATTACCATCCCAGTCAGCCTTCAGCCGCTCGGCCAGCCCATCCACCAGGCCTTGACGACGGTCGATGGACGTCTGATAGCCCAGGTTTCCGCCCAGGTACAGAATCTTGGAATCCTGGGGCAGGTTCTCATACGCATATTGCCCCTCCATAAGGCCAGTCTCATAGTCGGAGGAGCCGACAAAGGTAAACTCTCCGCCGGAAGACGCCTGAGAGGAACAGAAAACAGGCACTCCGTCGGCGTTGCACTGTTCCACGACGTCCACGACCGTGGCGCCGTCCTGAGGCACCAAGATCAGCGCGTCAACACCTTGCACAAAGAAATTGTCAATCTGATCCAACTGAGCCTGCGAATCGCGGACGGCATCCGCATACAGGCCATCCAGAGTGGGGTCCGCGTCCACCATCTTCTTAAAAGCCTCTTCCACTCCCTTGAGGTACACATCGGAGTCGTCACGGTTGGCATAGCCGATGGTCCAGTTTGGCGTCTCGTCCGAGCCTTCGCCAGAACTTTCAGTGGGAGCGCTGCTGGGGCCGTCCCCCGAGCCGTTCTCCGCAGAATCACCAGCCGGCTTGCTGCCACAGGCAGTCAGAGCGGTCAGGGCCATTACCAGAACAAGAACCAGGGAAATCTTTCTCATCATCATGTGTTGTATCTTCCTTTCATTTTGTTTTTTCGCAGAACCGTTTTATATAAATGGCTGTTGCGAACAATCTTCATCAGGCGTACTTCGCCATCTGCATTTTGGCTTCCTTGGCCGCAGCGTCCTTGGTTGCAATGTCAATCAGGACCGCCATCAAGATGATAGCACCGGAAAACACATTCTGCCAGTAAGAGGATACGTTCAGCAGATTCAGCATATTGTTCAGTACACCCACTATGCAGGCGCCTACCAAACAGCCCAGGACGCTGCCACTGCCGCCGTAGATGGAACAGCCGCCTACTACCGCGCCGGTAATGGCGTCAAACGCGTAGCCCTGGCCCGCAGTGGGCTGCCCAGAACCTAAGCGGGACATAAAAAGCACTGCTGCCAGTGCGGTGGTCATGCCATCAATGACATAGACTGTACGGATGATCTTGCCCGCATCGATGCCAGAGGCCACCGCCGCTGAGCGGTTCCCGCCCACGGCGTAGACCTTGCGTCCAAAGGAGGATTTGGTCAGCAGCACGTGGCAGATAATCATGGCCAAAAACATCATCAAAACCGATATCCAGACCGGCCCGATGGAACCCTTCCCAAACATGGTAAAAGAACCCAGGTCGTTGATTTTGATTCCTCCTGTTATCACCATAATGCCACCGCTGGCAATGGAACTTACCGCCAATGTAACCAGGAAAGCCGGAATTTCCAACCTGGTAACGATGGTGCCCACAATATATCCGATCAGTCCGCCCAGCAGTAATCCGCCGAAAAGAGCAACCCAGGGGTTCTGGGTATGCACCATAATAATGCAGGACATGCAGCCGATACATGGGATCAAGCCGTCATAGGCCATATTGATCTGGCCGCAGACAAGCATGAAACATGCGCCACTGGCGATGATGGTGATGGTGACGATCTGACGCAGCAAGTTTTGTAAATTTCTAATTTTCGTAAAGTTTGGGCATAAAACGGCCGCAACCACCAAGAGAACGGCCAGAAGCACAACCACGCCGAGCTTTTGGTACAACCCCGCAAGACTGTGTTTCTTTCGAGTTTTCATCATAAGAGGGTCCCCTCCTTTTCACTTGTTCACTTGTTGGATCCGTCAGGTCGCCAGCCGCATAATGCTTTCCTGCGTTGCCTCGCTACGGCAGAGCTCTCCTGAAATCGTTCCCTCCCGCATGACATAGATGCGGTCGCTCATGCCGATAACCTCGGGCAGCTCAGAAGAGATCATTACCACAGCGACGCCTTTCTCCGCGCAGTCGCACATCAGTTGGTGAATCTCGGCCTTGGAGCCCACGTCAATACCCCGGGTAGGCTCGTCTAGAATCAGAATGTCCGGATTGCCTAGCAGCCATTTTCCAAGGATGGCCTTTTGCTGGTTCCCACCGGAGAGCGTCCGGATTTCCGTCTTGGGGGACGGCGTCTTGACGTTCAACTGCTGAATCATTTTATCCGCCCGCTCAATTTCCTCTTTCTTTTTTACCAGGCCGAACCTTGACAATTTGTCAATAAAGGCCAAAGACACGTTTTCCCGTACAGACCGGATCGGGATGATACCCTCCGTCCGGCGGTCTTCGGAGACCATGGCGATTCCATTTTCAATGCCGTCCGCAGAGCTTCGAATATTCCGGGCCTCCCCATGAACGAGAATTTCCCCGCTGTCATGGGCTTCGAGGCCGAACACCGCCCGCATAACCTCGCTGCGCCCGGAGCCCACCAGCCCGGAAAAACCAACGATTTCACCCTTGCGCACACTGAAATTGATGTCATGGAACTGGCCACTCCTGTTCAGGCCACGGACCTCCAGCACCACCTCTCCTTTTTCCGCCTTGTTGGCAGAGAAGAGATTTTCTACTTTCCGTCCTACCATCAGTGTGATCACTTCGTCCGCCGTCATCTCAGAGGCAGGCCTAGTGTCCACCCATGTGCCGTCCCGGATAACACTGATCTCGTCAGCAATGCGGAAGATTTCGTCCATTTTGTGGGTGATGTACAAAACGGCGACGCCCTCCGCTTTTAGCTCTTCAATCTGCCGGAACAGGACCTCCACCTCGGCATCCGCAATAGCGGAGGTGGGCTCATCCATAATGACAACGCTGGCGTTCATACTGATCGCCTTGGCGATTTCCACCAGCTGCTGGCCGGCAATGCTCAGCTCTCCCATCTTCTGTGTCGCCTCATAAGGAATGTTCAGGCGATCCAGCAGTTCCTGGGTCATCTGGTTCATTTTTTTAAAATCCACCATCCCCAAGCCCCGCTTTGGCTCCCGGCCCAGGTAGATATTCTCCGCCACTGTCATCGCTTTGATCGGATTCATCTCTTGGTGGATCATGGAAATCCCCATTTCCATGGTTTCCATAATGGTCCGCTTCCCCAGTTTCCGGCCCTTGTAGATCACCTCGCCTTCCTCGGCTACGTACTCGCCGCTGATGACTTTCATCAAGGTGGATTTCCCAGCGCCATTCTCACCGCAGATAACATGGACCTTCCCGGGTGAGGCGTGCAAGCTCATTCCATCCAATGCGCGAACACCAGGAAACAGTTTCACAATGTCCTTTAACTCCAGGACGTAATTTTCCCCCATTTCAACTCCTCCTTCTTCCGACCAGGGTGGAGCAGCCAATTTCACGGCGGTTCCCGGCTGCGGAATTCTGCTTGTAGGTTGGCTTTCTTTTAATTTAATATTTTTCGGAGTTTGAAACCACTCACTTAGTTTTGATTTAGTGGACAAATTTAAGGTCCACCGAAAAAACCTCCCCATTATTTTTGTCTATTTTCCCCAAAAATGGCCATTTGGGAGGAACTCTATTAAAAAAAACACAAAAAAATAGCCCCGCGTCCAATGACACGGGGCCAAAGCAGTCCGGCCAGATCAGAGTTTCGAATCTAGGTGAATTTGAGAAATACTCTCGTCCAGCCGGGTCAGGCCGGTCTCGTCCAGCATGTACTGGGCGGCGCCTCCAGTAGAATCAAACCGATGCCCATGAGAGAGAACCAGCACACCGATACCGAGGGTCGCCGTCTTCTGGATCAGTGCCTCCGCCTCCCGCCCGGTCTCCAGATCCACGTTGGTGAAAGGGTTTAGGCACACGAACACTTTCGGGTGGGCCAGCATACAGGCGTGAAATTGGAGACGCTGCTGTTCCGAGGGAGATAGGGCGTACAGGGGCTTATCGGCTACCTTTCGTCCGAACATCTGGTCAAGTTCCCGTTTGATATGCCGCTTATAAGCGGTACGCCACCACAGTTCCCGGATTCTTTGGCCCTTTCGCATGCAGTAGTTGTCAAACACCGTTAGATTGGTGAACTCGCTGGTCTCCGTTAGCACGCGGTCGATACCGATGACCCCCTCCCGCGTGCGCTGCTCGCAGTTAGCCGCTTGAGAGCGCTTTCCTGCAATCAGGATCTTCCCCTGGATAGGTTTGGCATTTCCGCAGAGAATGTCATATAAGATACACTCTAGCTCATAGCTTCGGCTCTCAATGAACGCCACTTCACCACTATGCAGCTGGAACGATACGTTCCGAACACCAGGGCCGCCGATGCGTAGGAGTGAGAGAACCACTGGCGCATCCGGAGCACAGTGAATGTATCGGTTCCGGTTCCGCCCGGGCTGCATGGCCTGCATCAGCATCTCCCTTCGCCAATCGGTCATATTTACTGTATCGCAGGCAAAGCAGGTAGCGGCCTGCCGTACCACCAGAATAGCGTCTACCCGCTCCAGCTCCTCTGGAGGAGTATAATCCAGAATAATAAAAGTCATGCCGCAGTCCCGGAACTGCCGGATTAGGCCGTATAGTTCCCGCTTCTCTATCTCCGTCAGATGCATCAATCTTTGGTCCAGCAGTACTGCCTGGACATTTGAACAGTAGAGTTTCAGCAGGTGGATTTGATACCGCTGGAGCTGGCTAAGCCCTGCGACCTTCTGATTTGGCTCAAAGGAAAGGCTGAACCGATTCAAAAGCTCGCGGAGCACCCCGGCATTTTTCCGCTCTTGCACAAAAAAGGGTTCCCGGCGGCTCATGCCACTGTTGATGACAAACAGATTGTCCGCAATGCTCAGTCGGTCAATGAGGCCGTCGCTTTCCCCAACCCGGACGACTACCCGCTCCAAAAAACGCATTCTCCCGGAAGTGCTGATTTTCTCTCCCCGATAGTAGACGGTGCCATAGCTGAAATCGTCGTTTCCAGAGAGCAGAGCGGACAGGCACTTCATCTCTAAGATACGGCTGGCCAGAATCAGCGTGATTTCGCCCTCATAAGCTGTCAGCTCAAAATCCCGCAGCGTTTCCCCACGTTTACCCTTCTTGATCCCATTCGTAATTCTCAGGAATTCTTGTCTCATCAATATCATCCCTTGTCATCTTCGGAAACAGCACCCGTACGTCTGTTCCGTGGCCCTCTACTGAGTATACGCGCAGGCCGTAGTCCTCTCCGCACAGGAGACGGATGCGGCTATTGACATTGGGCAGCGCGATTCCGCCGTGCTGGCCTTCCTGAGGCTGCCCGCCCATAAAGGAGTTGTTCAGCCGCTCGTTCAGACGGTTCAGTGTCCTTTCGTCCATCCCGACGCCATCATCCATAACGTGGATGATCAGGTGTTCCGCTGTCTCCTCAATGCTAATGGTCACAGTACCGCATTTTCCCCGGCTCTCAAGGCCGTGATAGATAGCGTTTTCCACCAGCGGCTGAAGCGTGACCCGGGGCAAGTAGAATGCGCCCAGCTCAATTAGGCTGCCCTGGGTTTCGATTTTGAGGGTCAAGCGTTCTTCAAACCGATATTCCTGGATGCAGAAGTAGTCGCGGACATGGTCCAGTTCCTCGTTCAGCGTAGCAAGCTGGTCGATATTGGAAATTGTATAGGCGAAAAACGTTGACAGCGCCTCAATGGTGTCAGCGATACGCTCCTGTCCCGCAGCCAGCGCGTCGCCCCGGATCGCGTCTAGTGTATTGTAAAGGAAATGGGGGTTGATTTGATTTTGCAGGGCCAGATAACTTGACTGCCTGACCGAAAGTTTCATCATCTCCCTCTGGTTTAGCATGGACTTCATTCTGCGCACAGCGTTCTGGCTGGCCAGGGAATACGCATAGTATGAAGAAAAAATCTCGTCTGCCACCAGGCCGTTGGCAAAATCCTCCTCAATGGCATCCAGCGTCCGGAAGGGCCGATAGAGATACAAAAACAAGAAGCGCAGATAGGCAGCAAGGCTCACCAGCCAGATCAGGGCCACCAGCTGCAGCCGCATTTCAGCCCGGATCCCGTGAAACCAACCCGAAATAACCGCCACCTCAAAGAGCGCAAACTCCGTTCCAGCGGCCAAGAGTCCCAGGCCTGCCGCAATTCGCGCCCTTTGGGATAAAATAGCCGTCTTCCATTTCATAGGCTCAACCATACAGACGCCGGAACTCGCTGACCGTCAGCCCGACTTCCTTCTTAAATACCCGCATAAAGTATTTTTCGTCATGGTAACCAATCTGCGCCGAGATATGGGCAATGGAATCCTGGGTGGCCAGAAGCAAGTGTTTGGCCTCTTTGATCCGCAGATTGGTCAGGTACTGTGATACCGTCATGGTGGTCTCGGATTTAAACAGGGCTGAAAAATAAGTGGAGCTCAGATTCAGGAGTCCGCTCAGCTCCACCAAAGAGATATCCTCGCGGAAACGTTCGTCTAGAATCCGCTTTGCTTCCTGTACCGGGTGCTTCTCCCGGCCCTTCCGCATTTGCCGGACAGAGTCGGCCAGCTCGCCGCAGAGGTTCCGGAAACAGCGCTGGTAGCTGTCCCAGCTGTAGCACATGCAAAGCCTGTGGCGGTATGCGGCCAGAATCTCCTGGGGTTCAGCTTCAGGGTAGGCGGTTTCAGCACAGGCGGTCATCTGTTCCATAAGGCGTCTACAAATCTCGTAGAGGTTTTCGCCGTTTTGGACGCTGTTTTCTCCCCAGCGCAGCTCTTCCAAAATGTCGCTCAGAATTTTTGGCAGGCCACCGCAGCCTTTCATCATGGCTTCCTGTATCTGTATTGCCGTCCTGTGGTTTACAATGCTGCCAATATCCACGCGCCCTTCGGGTGGCTCGTAGCGGAGCACTTTCTCCGTGCCGCGGAATACTTGGTCCCGTGCTGCCGCCCGGCAACGGGCGGCAGCGGTAACCATATCCCCATTCTCCACTTGCGCGACACCCACGGATATATGCATGTGTGCCACCTTTCCAGCGTAGTCCTGCATCTCCCGAATCATATGGTAGAGGGCGCCCTGGAGCGCCAAAAACGCAGGCTCCTCCTCTCCGTCCTGGGCCACCGCATCAATCATGCAATAAACGCAGTTTTCGTAAATAGCGCTGCAATTAGGATACTGTCCCCGGTCGAGTTCATTCCGGGCGATCTCAAGCATTTTCCGGCCGACGACCTCCATAGTCTTCTCCAACAGAACCTGCTCGGTGTCGATTTTCAAAGCGACAAAGTAGAGGCAATCCCTTGAAAAGACGCATTGATAGTCCGCTTTGAGCTGCTCCGCCGTAGTTTTGGCCAGCTTCCTGTTCAGGATGTCCAGTACCAGCTGGCTACGGAGTTTATCCGCCGATACGGCAAGGCTGCGGCGGATATCTTTGATCTGCCCCCAGTTGCTCCTGCACCTCATTGGAGGACTGGCGGCGTTCCTTGATCCGCTGCAACACGGCGGTCAGGTCCGCCTTTTTGATAGGCTTGAGCAGATAGTCCTCTGCTCCATCCTGAAGCGCGGCGTGGGCATAGTCAAACTGACGGTATCCGCTGATTATAACAACGTCGATATCCTGCTTTTCCGCTCGGAGATGGCTGAGAAGCTCCAGCCCGCTGCACTCCGGCATTCGAATATCTGTGATAACCACATCCGGCCTCAACTCCCGCACGGCGGCGAGCGCGTCGAGGCCGTTGTGAACCACGGCAGCGATTTCAAAGCCCAGCGCCTTCCAATCCACTATCAGCTGCAAAAGCTGGCATACCCGTTTTTCGTCATCCGCTAAAATTACCTTCAGCAAAATTTCCACCTCTCAGCAAATCCCCCAGTTCTTGGGCGTCAGGGCGTTATTTTTATTATTTTATCCTAAATAGGCCTAAAATGCAATCCTCTGACTGTCGTCAATTTCCGCGCTGCGCAAAGGGGCGGCTCTTTTTTGTTCGGCGGCTCTCCCGCCGGGCAGGGGTGTCACCATCATTAATCCAATTCTTATCCCGTATATGCCAATATGCCTTTTGGGGTTAAAAACAGTGGACGGTCCCCATGATGATAGAGATAAGACTGCCGAAAACGGATACCCACCCATCGGGACTGCTATAATCAAGAGCTGTCTGAGTTTGTCAATGCTGACGAATCGGCGCAATGCTTTATTTTAGGTTTGGGGTACATACGTATGACCGCCCAATTAGTTCCTTTCAAAAGAGCTGCCGCAGCTTCGGCCTTGGCAGATGCCTTTATCAGATAGCAGTACAGAACAGGCCGCACCGGAAAATACCCTTTTCCGGTGCGGCCTGTTCGTCTTTTCTGGCTGTCCGTGTCCGGTTTCCGGCACGCGGTACCCCTTCCTCAGAGGTAGAGCGTCGGAGCGGTCCGGGTGAACATCTCAAAGCCGTTTTCCGTGATCAGAATCTCGTCCTCAATGTTGTAGGTATGACGCTTGGAACTGTAAAACAGGTATTCCATGCACATGACCATACCGGGTTCAAACACACGGGTCTCTTCCGGGCCAATGAAAGACGCTTCCTCACCAGAGATATCGCAGCTGATGGAGTGTCCAAAGTGTCCCCGTACATAGCCGGGAATATTGATCACCGAGGCGACTCCCCTGAACACATCACACATGCGGACACCGGGGCCAATGTGGGCCTTTGCGCACTCATAGCCCTTATATAGCTCGGCAAAGAGCATTTCCCGTTCCTCAAAGGGTTTCCCGCCCACGGAATAAGTTCTGGCAAGGTCGGATTTATATCCGTCTGCATAGGGCCCCCGTCCCCAGCCGTACCAGGCCGCCTGCATCCAGGCGCATATCGCCGGGGATCCAGGCGGGTGTGTACACAGGCCCAAAGGTGTGCGCCTGACTAAGAGTAGTCATATGGGGGCTCTCCTCCAGGCAAAATTGGTGGAACAGGTGATGGATGTCCTGAGGCGTCATGCCGGGGACCGTCGCCTTTGCGGTGCGGTACATGGCCCGCTCAGAGGCTTTGGCATTCCGGCGCAGAATATTGATTTCCCAAGGTGTCTTTGTCACACGGGCTTCTGCCAGAACCTTCGCGCAGTCCAGCAAATGCACCCGGCCAAAACGCTGGGAGAGATATTCTGCCTCTTCCATGCTGCTCCACTTATAGGATATCCCAATATTCATGCCCGGCTTTTCATGGTCTAAAAGCTCACAGACCATCTTCCATGTCCGGTTTAAATCCGGCTGGGTCTCTTTTTTCATCCCGTCGAACGCAAGGTCCTCAATGTAAATCCAGACCGGATATATATACAGGATAACGTCTTTGTGACGGGCCTTCTCTGCGACGGCTTTTTCAAATTCGCTGGCCACAAGTCCCACCCGTCCCGATTTATTCACGACCGCCTCTGCTCCGCCCACACGGCCAGAACGATAGACCCTCCTGGAACAATGTCCTGTTGCGTAAAAAATATCATGGGGCGCCGTCAGGATCAGGGCGTCCAGCCCGGCGCGGTCCATCTGGGCAATGCTTTTCTCCACGATCATTCTATGTTCACGAATTAATTCTAGTATATCAACCTTTCATTTTTTGCATTTCCTGAGAGCCGGAGGCTTACTTCAGCAGACCGATTTCCCTGTAGTAATCCTCAGCCGCCTGATGGAAGGGGATCAGCTGGCAGGGCAGGACGTTTTCGCGTATAGCGTATTCTCCCGCCTGGGGATGCGCGGAACGCAGGGCGGCATTGTTTTCATCCATGGTCTTAACCTAGTCATATACCATCTGATAGTCTGTATCTTCCTGGCAGGCATAGATATTGCGCACACCGATGGTTTCGGCATCCTTGTCCCAGGTGGTATAAGAGCCTGTCGGCACTGTGGTCTTCTGGAAGCAGGGCTGCAGCCCGATGATCTTGTCTCGGTCAGCCTCGTTCATGGACAGCAGCCGTACCGCGTCGCTCATAGCCATATCCTGGATGGTGTTGTTAGGGACAGCTGTGACCATGCAGATCAAGTCGATCTGGTTATTTTTGAAAGCCTCCACGGCATCTTTGGCCGCATAGGATTCGACGGATTTGAAGTTGTCCCCGGTGAGTCCATAGGTCTCCAGCAGGTAAGGCCAGTAATAATTGAACCTGGTCCCAGAGGTCACAGCCACGCGCAGCCCAGTACAATCCGCCAAGGTGCTGACATCCAGATCCGCTTTCGCAAAGCACTGGATCGCGGCCATGTTGCCGCTGGTGATATGGCGAAGGCTCCCCGTAAGTCCTTGGAAATCCCGTTCCCCATTGTAAGCGGCGGCAACGTCGTCAGACATGGCGGAACAAAGCACGACATCACCCGCCTCCAGCAGACGCAAAGACTCTGCGCCACCGATGTCCACTTCCGGCTTGCAGGTGTAATAGCCGGGGCACTGGGTCTGCATCAGCGCGCCTACCGTGCTGGCCGTCACATAGCCTGCTCCGGAAGATGTGCCGCAGACCACGCTGATTTCCATTTTCGTGCGGGTAGGAACGTCCGTGTTGGGAACCTCTGCAGATGTCGCGTTTTCCCCTTTGGGAGAAGCGCCCTGTTCCGGAGCATCCGATGGACCGCCGCAGGCCGCTAGGCAGGCCAGCAAGGCCAGGGCAAGTATACATGCGAATGCTTTTTTCATGTTCCTTTCCGCCATACATGCCATACATATTGTATTTTATTTCATGTCCGCTTTCCGCAGACTTGGGGCTCAGGTGCCGTCCGCCGCCCTGCCGCCGGGCCCAGGAAGTACATCTACCGTCTGTTTCGCGGTCAAGTGAGCGGCCAGGCAGATAGCGGCACCGATGACGTCCGTCAGAATGCCCCGCCAGATACACAGCAGGGCTCCCCCGCCGATCATGATGCGGAACAGACGGCCGGGCTTCCCGGAGAAGGTATAACCTTGAATCGTACAAGCCGGGCAATCGGTGCCGACGCAGGCCGAGAGGAATGCCCAAACGATGCTCAAAAAGCCCCCCTGGCCCAGCAGGACATGGTTATACTCAAAGACAAAGGGAAGAATGAATCCCTTTAAAGCCAGCTTGAAGGCCGTAAAGCCGCATTTGGAAGGATTGCACTGTGCAATGCCAGAGGCGGTATAGGCCGCCAGGGCCACCGGAGGCGTCACGTTGGAAATAATGCCAAAATAAAGGACAAACAGATGCGCCGCCATTGGGAGCACGCCCATCTCGATCATAGCAGGGGCAACCAGGGTTGCCAGCACCAGATAGCAGGCGTAGCCGGCATCCCCAAGCCTGGCCTGGTAGGCCGATGGAACAGCGGTGCCCACCAGAACATGGATTTCTTCACCTTCCTGGACAGTGCAGCAGTCCTGGCCCCCTGGTTTCGGAAACCGTGCCTGCTAGGGGCCCGTTCACCGGACTTGGAAG
>Ga0224740_10064_pt1 | contig 24162 bp, 18 predicted proteins | sample LIM_E_Water_Bulk_FD_161634 | JGI IMG/M metagenome (GOLD analysis project Ga0224740, IMG submission 161634) | Enriched cells from gastrointestinal tract of the lab mouse from Pacific Northwest National Laboratory (PNNL), Richland, Washington... | ecosystem: Host-associated > Mammals > Digestive...
TGAGGCCACGCCTTCAACAAAGTATTTTTGCAGGCATAAGAATACGATAATAACAGGGATCAGGGAAACAACGGAACCTGCCATGATCAGTCCATACTCTGCCGAATACTGCCCTATGAACATTTTCAGTCCAAGCTGGATCGTCTTTTTCGTTTCTGTCTTTAAATAAATCAACGGTCCCAAATAGTCATTCCACGTATTTACAAACGTAAAAATAGTCAGTGTGGACAGGGACGGTTTCGACAAAGGCAGCATGATCTTGGCATAAATCTTGTACTCGCTCATGCCGTCAATTCTCGCCGCTTCACACAGTTCGCTGGGAATCCCTTCATAAAACTGCTTCATCAAAAATACGCCAAAGGCTGAAAATGCCTGCAGGCAGATCATGGCAAGCAGTTTATCGTTCAATCCCATACTTCTCATCATAATGAACTGGGGCACCATGTATACCTGCCATGGCATTGCAATGGTTGCAATATATGCCAGAAACAGGGCATTTTTGTGCTTGAATTCCAGCTTTGCAAAAGAATATGCCGCAAAACTGGATGTGAGAAGCTGCAGGAAGGTGACTACCAAGGTCAAAAATACCGTGTTCTGTACGAATTTTAAGAGCGGTATCTTCGTCCATATTTTTATATAATTATCCCACTTTGGCTGCTCCGGTATCCAAACAAAAGGATCCATCAGGAATACTTCCCTGTTGGACTTTATAGACGCGGAAAGCATCCACAAAAAGGGAACGATCATGGCTGCAGTGATGATCAGCAGTATGACATATACAAGAGTTTTCCCGGCAATTGCATTTCTTCTTTTTGATCTGAACTTTTTATTTTCCATTTACTCGCCTCCTAATTCCAATTCCGCATATACCGTTTTTAAGAGTTTATTTTCTTTTCATACCGGAATTGTATCAATGTGATAATCAGCACCATGAGGAACAATACCATGGCAATAGCGCTTGAATATCCCAAATCCCAATAATTAAACGCATTCTGGTAAATATAGTAGACGAGTACCGTAGCCGATGTGCTCAGCTTTCCGTCGCCGCCTCCGGCCAGCATAACGGCTATATCATACACTTTAAAGCAGTTGATCGTCAGCATGACCACCACGAAAAAGGTCGTGGACCGGAGCTGGGGCCATGTGATGTATTTGAACTTCTGCCAAGTGTTGGCTCCGTCCAGAGAGCCTGCCTCATAAAGTTCTGCGGAAATACCCTGTAATCCTGCAAGGTAAATTACCATGTAATACCCCATGTACTTCCACACGCTGAACAAAATCAGTGTGAACAGCACCAGACTTCCGCTAAACCACTTGGGAAGCTCTGCCTGGGGCACGCCGAATACCTTAAGGAGCAGATAATTGACCGGGCCTTTGGAAGGATGGAATATCATGCTCCACACAGCGGTAATCGCCACAAGGGAAGCTACATAAGGAAAAAATGCCACCGTCCTGAAAAATCCCCTTGCCTTGATTTTCTGGTTGAGCACAATGGCAAGAGCAAGGGAGGCAATCATGGTAAGCGGAACCGTCCCTATTACATAAATTATTGTATTCCTAAAAGCTGCCACAAAGAAAGTATCATCTGCCAGTCTGATAAAGTTGTCAATTCCTACAAAAGTAATTTCATTGCTTCCGTCCCACTTCATAAAAGCAAGGGCAAACGCAAATACAATGGGAACTAATGTAAATATGGCAAATCCAATAAAATTCGGGGCGATAAACGAATATGCCACCAAATCCCGCTTTGCCTCTCTGCTTAATACCCTGTTATTTCTGACCGCAGTCAGCTTTCTCTGCTTCTTTTCCCTCTCTGCAATCAGTTTCTGCTTTTTCTTAATATCATTTTCCTGCCGGATTTTCACCATCAACTGTTCTGTATCTGTTTCCAGTTGTTTAATCAAAGCTGCCTTATTTTCACTCATTCTGTAACCCGCCCTCCTTTACGCACTTAAGAAATATCAGTCTCAAGAACCGGACTTTTACCCTTCTGATACATTGGGACTGACTTTCGTCAGCCCCAAAAGAATATTCCTTATTAGTTACTTCTCCGCCGTATGCTCTCCGGCCCAAGGCCGGCAGCAAGCGTAATCAGAAGTTCTTTTCACATTACTGTCCTAATAATTTGCCTACTTCCTCGTTCATGGCAGCAATACCTTCTTCAATAGAAATTTCCCTGTTCATAATGGACTTATGGTAGGTATCAAGAATGTCATTTACTGCTGATACGTTTTCTGCGTAAGGAACTTCCAGATACAAGTTGGAAACCTTAAGCGCTTCTTTGCTCTCTGCATCTGTAGGGAATCCTTCCAGACCGGAAATAATGTCAGCGATCTCATCGTTCATAAGTGCCGGGAAGTTACCTGTTTCAGCCATGACCTTTGCGCCTTCTTCTCCGGATACCCATTTAACAAATTCAAACGCAGCGTCCTTCTGGTCAGATACGCTTGTCACTGCCAGACCTGTAATGGTGCCGAGCGTGGAACCAGCTTCCACGCCTTCTGCGTGAGGATATTTCACCATTCCCCAGTTGCCGCAAAGAGATGCATCATACTCGCCGCTCTGGATATTGGCAATCATGGTTGAGATGAACCATGAACCCATGTTCAGCATCGCTACGTCGCCGCCGGAAAATGCTGCGGAATAGTGAAGACCTTCTGCACTTAAGTCAGCATAGTTCCTGCACACCTGATCATCTTCCTGTCCCAGAACCATTTCATAGTAAGGGGTGAAGAAATCATACTGTCCGTCCAGGATAGAGTGCTGTCCGTCCAGTACGCCGAACAACTGCACTGCACTTCTCCATGTATGGTAATGGGTTCCATAAACCTGTGCGCCGTAAGTCGTATCTGTCACCTGTCTTGCCAGGGCGTCATACTCTTCAAATGTCATATCGTTGGTGGGATAAGCAACCCCTGCATTATCAAAAATGTCTTTATTGTAGAAAACAACCCAGAAGTCGTTTCTGAAAGGCAGTTCATACAGACTTCCGTCCACTGTCACCTGCTTGTCAACGCCGCCGTACTGTGCCAGGTCAATTCCTGCGTCTGCAATATAGCTGTCAAGAGGCTCTAAAGTATTCTTGGAAACCAGCGTTGCATAACCCGGAACGTCCTTGATGGTAACAACGTCAAATTCGGAACCGCTTCCTGATAATTCTGTTGCAAGGACCGTCATATAATCGGTGGAGCCAAGGTCAGTCATCTCAATGGTTACGTTCTCATGAGATGCCTCATAGGCTTCCTTGATTGCCTGCCAGTAAGGAGTAATATCCTTATCCCAGATTGCCCACTTAAGTGTGATGGCTTCTCCGGAACCAGCCTCTGCTGTTTCTGCCTCTTCTGCAGCCGGAGCTTCCGCTTCTTCTTTTACTTCCTCAGGTGCACTTTCCGCTTCGGCGGCCGGTTCGGATTTGCTCTCGCTTCCTCCGTTTCCTGAACCGCAGCCGGATAATACTGCCGCAAGCATTGAAGCTGTCAGTAAAATACTCAATAGCTTTCTTTTCATGAATGTTCTCCTCCCATAACTTTAATTTTTTTAACCAACAGGTTATTGTTTTTTAAGTATATCTATTTTTTTTTAATTTTTACATGGAATTTTTTTTGATTTTATTCAGAATTTCTTTTTATTTACAATGCTGCTTTGATTTTTATATCTTTTTTTTGATAAAAATGCATTATCTTTTTTGTCTTTTCTATTCAAACACGTTTTTCTTTCCAAATAATCAGGGATTGTGTTAAGATAAAGGAAATATGATAGATAGAATATCGTGTTAAAGATAAGAGAGGGTGAAATAATGCCAGAAACAGCCATCCGGCCGAAACTCCATAAATTCCTTTCCACCATACGGGGACGCATTTTATTTATCACCCTTTCCCTGACAGCCGCCATTGGTGTAATTGTCATTTTTATCAGCTACTTTCTGGTTTCCAACAACCTGCGGCAGAATTTGCTGCAGACCTCGGAAACTACTTTATCCTTTTTGCGCTCCTCCATCGATTCCAATATGGAAGGGGTCAATAACTATATCCGTTCCTGCCAGGGCAGCGACAAGATACAGAAATTTGCCATGGAAGCCGCTACGACGGATAACCGGGTCAAAAGGGAAGCACATGATTTCGTCACCTCCACCTATGCTTCCAATTCCGCACTGCCCTCCCATCTGGTACGGATGGTCATTATCGGAAAATCCAGAAAAGATATTGTACAGCTTGTGGAGGCTTCCTACTCCACTTCCAGAATTTCATCCGAAGCGATTTTAAGCCTTCCCTACTTTGACGACCTTCACAGGCATCCGGGGGAAGCCTATGTGGGAATACAGGAAGATTCTTTTGTGACCCGGCAGGCTGCCATGATCCCTTTCGTCTATCCCATCCAGCATACTTACAAGGCTGACGAGACCGGATATATTTTTGCAGAAATTTCCATCAACACCATTACAGAACCCATACGTGACTATTTATCCCGGACGGACTACCAGTTTTATATTAAAATAGGAAGTAATCTGTACCAGTACCAGAATAATACCCTGGTGCCCTGTCCTGACGACATCACGGTCGTGGACGCCTACCCGGACATGGCGCTGCATGAAAATACGCTGATCCAGAAGGTCTATTCTGAAAATACAGGCCGGGTTTCCTTCATGATCACCCAGCCCCTTGTTATGGACGGATGGTACGTGATGACAGAGGTCGACACCCATACCCTGTCTTTAAACATCCTGCACAGCTTTCTTTTGATCCTGCTGATTATCATTATTGCCGTAAGCTTCATTGCTTTCGTGCTCTTCAGCTTTCTCTCCCAGACGATCAATGTGCCTGTTGGCCAGCTGCAGTTACGGATGAAGCGGATCGAGGAGGGGGACTTTTCCCGGGACGATTCTACGGAATGGGAACATGAGCTGGGGGATATCGGCAAGACCATCAACGATTTGTCCGAAAACGTGCTTCATCTGATGAACCAGCGTATTGAGCAGGAAAAGCAAAAGAAAGATTACGAATACCGGATGCTGCAAAGCCAGATCAACCCTCATTTTATGTATAACACCCTAAACTCCATTAAATGGATGGCAACCATGCAGAGTGCCACGGGCATTGCGGAGATGACCACGGCGCTCTCCCGGCTTTTAAAAAATATTTCCAACGGCACCACCAGCCTGATCTCTATTCAGCAGGAGCTTGACCTGGTACAGGATTATTTCACCATACAAAAATACCGGTACGGCGGCACCATCACCTTAGAGATACAGATCGATGACGAAGGTCTGCTGCCCTGCCAGATCCTGAAATTTACCATGCAGCCTCTGATAGAAAATGCCATTTTCCACGGAATCGAGCCTAAAGGCTGTGCCGGAAGCATCTGTATCCATATTTATAAAGACAGCTCCGGCGATATCCATATTGAAATCCAGGATGACGGCGTGGGAATCCAGCCGGAAGTTGCGGCCGGCCTGCTCGTGCAGGATACTTCCGCAGGCTCCTCCTTTTTTAAGGAAATCGGAATCAGCAATGTACACAAACGCCTCCAGTATGAATTTGGTTCCCCCTACGGGTTGTCCATTGACAGCACGCCCGGTCAGGGAACTGTTGTCACTATACTGCTGCCATTTACACAAAGGAAAGAATAAGATTATGATTAAATTATTGATTGTGGATGACGAGCCTCTCGTTCAGGCAGGGATCAGGTCCATGGTTAACTGGGAAGACCTTAACATCAGCATTGTGGGCATTGCCGCCAATGGGGCAGCCGCCTATGAAATGATCAAAAAATATGAGGTGGAGATCGTCATCACGGATATTAAGATGCCTGTCATGTCCGGCCTTGCGCTTGCCCGTAAATGCGTGGACAGCGGCATGGATGTACCTGTTTTTATTTTTCTTACCGGCTATGAGGATTTCCATTATGCAAAAGAAGCCCTTACCGTTCAGGCAATCGACTATCTGATCAAACTGGAGCTGACGCCGGAAGCTTTGATCCAGAGCCTTGACCGCGCTATTGCAAGGCTCTCCGAGCTGCGCTATTCCTCCCGGACCCCGGACCTTGCCATCAACACCATTTTCAGGGAGCAGTTTTTTACACGCCTGATCTTTAACCTTTTTGAAGACGAACACCAATTCCTGTCACAGTCCAAAAATTTAAAGATTGACTTTGATTATGAGCTGTATGCAACCGGATACATAGAAATAGACAGCGGCAGGCTCACCGATATGGCCGCCGAAAAGCAAATCAGCCTTTACAGCAGCAGCCTGCAGCTTGTAAGCGAGCTGATGGGCAAATACATCCCCTGCCACGTGGTTTCCCTTGACACCAGGCATTTCTGCATTATCTTCTTTTTAAAGGAAAATGACGGAAATTATAAGGAAACCATACAAAAAGCCCTGGCCCAGATATCTGCCATGATTTTTAATTATTACAGCGTCACCATCCGCTCCAGCATCGGTTCCGCCGTGAATAACCCCATGCAGATTCCGGCCTCCTATCAGGATGCCAAGCAGATTTTTTCGCAGGTCACCGAAAGCTGCCCTGTTCTCTTTTTTGAGGAAGTGACCAGCAGCGCACGGCTTAAAAATGTGTTCAACATGTCCCTTTTCAAGGAGGATATACGCAAAGCCTATGCGGAATATGACGAAACTGCCCTATATGACATTTTTTCGTCCATTATAAATTTGTTTGAGGAGCAGCCTGCCCATTATGTACAGGCATTAGATGCCGCCTGTAACATCCTTTATCTGTCTTTGTCCCTGCTAAACAATGGGGAGCAGACTGTGTCCGGGATTTTTTCCGGCAGTGCCAACGGATACCGCTGTCTCTATGAGATGAACAGCGTCCCCCAGATCCTTTCCTACCTGAAGACCCTCCGGGACGGACTGTGCGCTGTATTTGCCAGCAAAAACCAGGATTACAAGAACCAGATCGTGATCAACGCCAAAAAATACATTATCCAGCACATCCGTGAGAAACTTACCCTAAACGACGTAGCGGAAGCCTTCTGCATCAGCCCCAATTACTTAAGCGTCCTTTTTTCCAAATATAATGATATCGGCTTTTCAGATTTTATTAATCAAAATAAAATCGAAGCAGCCAAGAAGATGATGAGAGACGGGGATTACAAAATCTATGAGATCTCCGACCTTCTGGGGTTTGAAAGCGCCTTTTATTTCAGCAGGGTATTTAAAAAAGTAACCGGCTCCTCACCCAGAGATTATATGAAAACAATATTAAGTTAAAGAAGGGAGAATTTTTATATGTTTCGCGAACTAGCCAAAACATGCCGGCTGACTTCCGGCCCTCTTGCCATTTATCCTTCCGCCTCCTGTCGTGATGCCTGGGAGGCGCTGGACGACGACTGGAAAAGCGGCGCTTTAGCGCAGGGACAGTCTTACCTCAATTACCTTTATCCGCAGTTATCGGCAACAGATTATATGGACTTTTTCTTTACCGGAAACCGGGTCCGTTTTGAAGATAAATACTTTGCCAGACGCCAGGCCCTTGATGCCCTGGTACTGGCAGAATGCACGGCGGATACCGGGGAATTCTTAAACGATATCATCAATGGGATATTCTGTATCTGCGAGGAAAGCGGCTGGCAGCTTCCCCCCCACAACACCTACATCCGCGACACGCCCCAGCTTCCCCTGCCGGATTCCCAAGAGCCTGTCCTTGACCTTTTCGCCTGTGAGAGCGGCAGCATATTAGCTGCCACAGGTTATCTGCTGGGGGATAAACTGGACGGCTTCTCCCCGCTGATCCAGAAAAGGATCCGCCGGGAACTGGAAACCAGGATCTTTCATCCTTATCTGGAACGCTATTTCTGGTGGATGGGGGACGGGAAAGACCCCTTAAACAACTGGACCGTCTGGTGCACCCAGAATGTGCTTCTGTGCGCTTTCCTTACAGATATTGACGATGCGCTCCGCCGGCGGATCCTTGTAAAAGCCTGCCAGAGCGTGGATTATTATCTTGATGAATTCGGGGAAGACGGATGCTGCGTGGAAGGGGCGTCCTACTACCGTCATTCCGGCCTGTGCCTTTTTAACATCATTGAAATCCTAAACGCTGTGACCGGCAATCACTTTGCATCCCTATATCAGGAGCCGAAGATCCAGAACATCGCCTCCTACATTATGAATGTCCACATACAGGACCTATACTACGCCAATTTTGCTGACTGTTCGCCTGTTGCGGGAAGATGCGGCGTCCGGGAGTTCCTCTTTGCCAGCCGTACCGGAAACGAAAACATGGCAGCCTTTGCTGCAAAGGATTTCATGAAAGGTCTGCCTGAAACCCTTCTGCTTCCCCAAGAAAATAACCTGTACTACCGTCTGCAAAATGCCTTTACCATAAAGGAAATCCGTTCCTGCCACGAAGCCTTAGAAAGCGCTTCTCCGGTCAGCTACCCGGACATTTACTATCCCAGCGCAGGGCTTTTCATCGCCCGGGACGATGTTTATTTTCTGACTGTAAAAGCAGGCTGTAACGGCGAAAGCCACGGCCACAACGACACCGGAAGCTTTATCGTCTACAAAAACGGCTTCCCCCTGCTCATTGATGTGGGTGTGGAAAGCTACACGAAAAAAACTTTTTCCCCGCAGCGTTATGAAATCTGGACCATGCAGTCCGCCTACCATAACCTGCCCACCGTCAGGGGCTGTATGCAGAAGGACGGAAACGCCTACTGCGCAGCAGATATCCAGACTTATTTTGATCATTCCCGCTGTGAGATCCAGATGGATATCGCCCCCGCCTATCCCCCCAACTCCGGCCTGGCCCGCTATATCCGAAAGGCGGCTCTGGTAAAAGGAGAAGGCATCCGGCTTCATGATTCTTTCCACCTGCAGGATAATCCGTCAGACTCCGGTTCCCGTCCTGACAGTCATGTTGTTTTAAGCTTCATGACCTACGAAAGGCCGGAACTTTTGCAGCAGACGGATGCGTTACTTTTTCATATAGGAGATAAAGGCTCTCTGCGCATTTCGGGCGGTTCCTTCCTTCGGACGGAAACCATCCCCATCACCGACCAGCGGCTGATGACGGCGTGGAAGCATGAAATTTACCGGATACTTATCTGGGCTGTGAATGAAGAACTCGATATCTGTATCTGCTGATCATAAAAGGGACGCTCGTGAGAGCGTCCCTTTTATGTCATTCCTATTTCTACATTCTATATTAAGGCTGTTTGCCGATATAGGCCAGTATGCCCCCATCCACATAAAGCACATGCCCGTTCACAAAGTCTGACGCATCTGATGCAAGGAATACTGCCGGTCCCTGCAAATCTTCCGTCTCTCCCCAGCGGGCCGCCGGAGTCTTGGCAATAATGAACTGGTCAAAAGGATGTCTGCTTCCATCCGGCTGGGTCTCACGCAAAGGAGCTGTCTGGGGCGTTGCAATATAGCCGGGTCCGATACCATTACACTGGATATTGAATTCACCATATTCGGAAGCAATATTTTTGGTCAGCATCTTAAGGCCGCCCTTTGCCGCCGCATAAGCGGAAACCGTCTCGCGTCCAAGCTCACTCATCATGGAGCAGATGTTGATAATCTTCCCGTGTCCCTTTTTGATCATGCTGGGAATAACAGCCTTTGATACAATAAAGGGTGCGTTAAGATCCACATCAATAACCTGGCGGAACTGGTCTGCGCTCATCTCGCACATGGGGATTCTCTTGATAATGCCGGCATTGTTTACCAGAATGTCGATAACGCCCACTTCCTTTTCGATTTTGGCAACCATGTCCTGTACCTGTTCCTCGTTTGTCACATCACAGACATAACCATGGGCTTTGATTCCCTTTTCCTCATAAGCGGCAATACCCTTGTCCACCAGCTCCTGCTTAATATCATTAAATACTATGGTTGCGCCTGCCTCTGCATAAGCGGAAGCAATTGCAAATCCAATACCGTAGGATGCGCCTGTCACAAGGGCAACTTTTCCTTCCAGTGAAAATTTCTTCATAAAATCTGCCATTTTTCTTCTCTCCTTTTTTACAATAAGCTTTCCCGCAAGGGGTGTCAGCATTTGTTTCCTTTTATCACTTTTTTGTCAGGACAGCAGTATGACTGTGAGTACGAAGTACTAGTTCCGGTCCCTGCAATTACATCAGATCCTTCATTGCCACGCCGTCCATATCATCGAAGGCCTGATTCTCTCCAACCATTCCCCAGATAAAAGTATAAGCCTGGGAACCACAGCCTGCATGGATGGACCAGCTTGGAGAAATAACAGCCTCCTCATTCCTCATGACAATATGCCTTGTTTCCGTAGGTTCTCCCATGTAATGCATAACAATGGCATCTTCCGGCATTTCAAAATATAAATAAACCTCCATGCGCCTGTCATGGGTATGGCAGGGCATTGTATTCCATACGCTTCCCGGCATCAGTTTCGTCATACCCATAACTAGCTGGCAGCTTTCCACCTGCCCCGGAAGAATATACTTACAGATAACTCTGTGGTTTGCCTCTTCCAGTGAACCCAGTTCCACTTTATTTTCATCCTTGATAATCACTACCCCGTCTCCCGGTGTTCCCTTGGGTTTGATCAGCACTGTGGGGTATTCCTTATGGGCAGGCGCACTGTTTATATAAAATCTGGCAGGTTCCTGGGGATTTGCGCTCTCAAAAGTAATGTCCTTCGCCCCCATTCCGATGTACATGCCTTCCTTATATTCCAGTTCATATGTCCTGCCGTCAACTACGATCCTGCCTGTGCTGCCGATGTTGATGACGCCCATTTCCCTTCTCTGGAGGAAATATTCCGCACGCAGTTCCTCTCCAGCCGTAAGCTTCAGCGGTTCTACCGGGACTGCCGCTCCTGTAATGATCCGGTCAATGTGGCTGTAAACCAGCTTGATCTCCCCCGGTACAAATAAATCCTGAATCAGAAATTCTTCCCTTAATCTCTCTGTGGTATAGTGCTTCACATCCCTCGGTGAAGCTGCTGTTCTTAATTCCATCTTCCTAATCCCTTCCTTTCCCGCCCGGGAGCGCCATCCCGGAACAAATATATATCTTTTCTGTTATTGTTATTATACTAGAAAAAAATGTCTATTTCTTTTCAAATATTTCTGCAATTATTGCATATCTTGAACTTATTTTATATAATATTAAAAAAGAGTATTTAAAAAGGAGGTCCGGCGCCGGACTGCATAAATTATCTTACCATTCACTTAAGAAAGGATACCCTGCCAATGACTGAACTTTCTTCCTGCAAACAGGCCATAGAAAACTGCCGCCAGTCCCAAACCTTTTCCATAGCACATTTGTATAAGGAAGAAAAAACCATGGATATGCACATCCATGACTGCTATGAGATTTACTATTCCATCTCCGGCGGAAAGCAGTTTCTCATTGACAACAAGTTCTATGCCATCGAACCGGGGAATGTTTTTATTATTAACCAGTATGAGAGCCACAAGATCACCCAGGTGGATAGAATCATGCATGAACGTATTGTGCTCTCCATCCACCCCGAATATACCAAGCGCCTTGGTTCCCTGAAAACGGATCTGGATGCCTGTTTCTCACACCGCCCGGCTGATTTTTCCCATAAGATATCCTTAAGCCGTGACCAGCAGAAACGCTTTCTCTACTATATCAATAAGATCACCGGTGCGGAAGGGTACGGACATGACATTCTGGAGCAGACTGCTTTTATGGAACTGCTGGTACTGCTCAACAGACTTGCCCTGACCAGCCATCCGGCGAAAGCTGTCCCCGCCTGTATTTATAACCAGCAGGTGGACGACATTCTGGCATACATTAATTTAAATATTACTTCCCCTATCACCATCGGCCAGCTTGCAGGAGAATTTTATTTAAGCGAGTCCTACATCTGCCGCATTTTCAAAGGGGCAACGGGAACCACCATAAACAAATACATAACCGCCCGGCGCATCAGCATCGCTAAAGCCCTTTTAAGCGACGGGGCTAGCGCCATGGAGGCATATGAAAAAAGCGGCTTCTCGGATTACAGCAATTTTTTCAAAGCCTTCACCCGTGCAGTAGGCATTTCCCCCAAAAAATACGCCCAGTGCAGTGTTAGTTAACACCCTGCGTATCCGGGCAGGGCCAGAAAAATAATCTGGAAAAAACAATTGTAATTTTTACTAATAATTTTCTATAAAAACTACCATTAATCGTCATTATGATGTATAATTCTTATAGAGGTAATAAATTAGGAGGATTGTATTATGGCAAAAGAAATGATTGCAATGCTTCTTGCCGGCGGTCAGGGTTCACGTCTTTATGCCCTGACAGAGAAGCTTGCCAAACCAGCAGTACCCTTTGGCGGAAAATACCGTATCATCGACTTTCCGCTTTCTAACTGTGTCAATTCCGGAATTGACACTGTCGGTATTTTGACCCAGTACCAGCCGCTGGAACTGAATGAGTACATCGGTAACGGCCAGCCCTGGGATCTGGACAGACTTTACGGAGGCGTCCATGTCCTGCCGCCTTACCAGAAGGCAAGCGGCTCAGACTGGTACAAGGGAACCGCAAATGCGATTTACCAGAATATATCGTTTATCGAACGATATGACCCTGAATATGTCATTATTCTCTCCGGCGACCAGATCTGCAAGCAGGATTACAGCGATTTTCTTAAGTTCCACAAGGAAAAAGATGCTGAATTCAGCGTAGCCGTAATGGAAGTTCCTTGGGAGGAAGCTCCCCGTTTCGGTCTGATGGTTGCGGACGAAAACGACAAAATTACCGAATTCCAGGAAAAACCCAAGAATCCCAAGTCCAACTTAGCTTCCATGGGTATCTATATTTTCAATTGGGATATCCTTAAGAAGTATCTGGAAGAGGATGAAGCAGACACCACGTCAGAAAATGACTTTGGTAAAAATATCATTCCCAATCTTCTGCGCGACAGCCGCAGGATGTATGCTTATCATTTCAGCGGATACTGGAAGGATGTGGGAACGATTGCTTCTTTATGGGAAGCCAATATGGAAGTCCTGGATCCCGAGCACAGCGGAATCAACCTTTTTGATGACAACTGGAAAATCTACAGCCGCAACAGCGGTATGACCGGGCACAAAATCAACCCCGGCGCAGTTGTAGAAAACTCCATGATTACCGACGGCTGCCGGATCAAAGGTACCGTGAAACATTCCATCTTATTTGCAGGCGTGCGCGTGGAAGACGGCGCTGTCATTGAAGATGCAGTTATCATGGGCAACACCGTGGTCAAATCCGGCGCTGTTGTGAAACACTGTATCGTGGCTGAAAATGTGACCATCGGCGAAAATGCCGTGGTAGGTGCAATGCCTTCCGGCGACGGCGATGCCCATGACGTAGCCACTATCGGCAATGGCATCACCATCGGAGCCAATGCCAAAATCGGTCCCAAAGCCATGGTAAATAAAAATGTAGAAGGCGGTGAAGAACAATGGTAAAATCAAATACAAGTGTGCTTGGAATTCTTTTCCCCAACAGTTATGACTCACTGGTTCCCGAACTGGTCAACGTGCGTCTGATGGCTTCCATCCCTTTTGCCAGCCGTTACCGCCTGATTGATTTTCCTTTGTCAAGCATGACAAACTGCAATATCAACAATATTTCTGTTGTGGTCAATAATAATTATCATTCCCTGATGGATCATTTAGCTTCCGGACGTGAATGGGATCTTGTCCGCAAAAACGGCGGTTTAAATATTTTCCCTCCTTATGCGGAAAAAGCATCCAAGCCTTACACCGGGCGGGTAGGCGCTCTCGCCTCTCTTCTGGAATTTCTGGTAGACCAGAAAGAAAAATACGTTGCCATGACAGACACGAATACCGTAATGAACTTTGACTTTAAAGCCATGCTTAAATCCCATATGGAAAGCGGCGCGGATGTTACCGTTGCTTACAATCAGCAGGAACTTCCCACCGGGCTGCTTAATTCCCCGGCTACAGAGCAGAGCTATTATTACACTTTTGATATTGAAAATGGGCGTATTGTGAAAATTTATGTAAATTCCAAGGCACCCGGCGTTCAAAACTTCTCCATGAATACCTTTATCGTAGAACGTGAGTTGCTGATCGACCTGATCAACACGGCATTTGTCCGTGGCCAGGAATATTTCGAGCGCGATGTCCTGCTGCCCCAGCTCAATAAATTAAATGTACAGGCTTATAAATATGATGGATATATTGCACGGATCTGTGACATGAAGAGCTACTTTGACGAAAATATGAGACTTCTGGATGACTACAATCTGGATGCCCTTTTCGCCCGTTCTCCTATTTACACCAAAATTCGTGACGACAATCCTACCAGATACATTGCAGGCGCCAAAATCCAGAATGTAATGGCTGCTGACGGATGTATCATCGAAGGCGACGTGGAAAACAGTATTCTATTCCGTGGCGTTAAGGTTGCCAAGGGCGCTAAAGTTAAAAACTGTATTTTAATGCAGGACACTGTGGTGGAGGCAGGATGTAACATTGAATATCTCATCACAGACAAAAATGTCATCATTTCAGCAGGTAAAGAAATGAAAGGTACCGATACCTTCCCGGTTTACATAGGTAAACTCCAGACGGTATAGTTTTTATAAACAAATTACGGCGGGGCCCCGCCTGTAACATACAGCAGCTAAACCCTTTATGTGTTTAGCTGCTGTTTTTGTTACAATTAGTCTCTGTTTTCTTTAAGCATGTTGCAGAATTCTTCCAGCGCCATTTCTCCCATATCCTGTCTGCCCCTTTCCGCATCCCTGCAGCGCACCGACACACTGCTTCCTTCCTGCTCTTTCTCTCCTATGATAACCATATAAGGTATTTTTTCAAGCTGTGCGCTCCTGATCTTATAGCCAAGCTTTTCATCCCGCGCATCTGTCTCCACACGTATTCCCTGTTCCTTTAATTTCTCCGCCACCCCTTTGCTGTACTGTAGATATTTGTCAGAAACAGGCAGGATCTTTACCTGGACCGGCGCCAGCCACATAGGGAATTTTCCTGCATAATGTTCAATCAAAATGCCGATAAACCGCTCAATTGACCCAAACACCACCCTGTGAATCATAATAGGTCTGTGTCTTTCCCCGTCTGCTCCCACATATTCTGCCTCAAAGCGCAGGGGAAGCTGGAAGTCAAGCTGAATCGTCCCGCACTGCCATGTACGCCCGATAGAGTCCTGTAAATGGAAGTCGATCTTCGGGCCGTAAAAAGCCCCGTCGCCCTCATTCACTGTATAGGCAATCCCCATCTCCCTGATTGCATTTTCAAGAGCCTTTGTTGCCAGTTCCCAATCCTCATCGCTTCCGATACTGTTTTCCGGTCTTGTAGAAAGTTCTACATAATAAGTAAATCCAAATTTAGAATATACCCTGTCAATCAGCCGTACAATCCCTTGGATCTCCTCCGTGATCTGCTCCTTTGTCATAAATATATGAGCATCATCCTGTGTAAAGCATCTGACACGCATCAGCCCGTGTAACTGTCCTGATTTTTCATGCCTGTGTACCAGCCCAAGCTCTCCCATACGCATGGGAAGCTCTTTGTAAGAATGAGGTTCCATCTTATACACAAGCATCCCGCCCGGACAGTTCATGGGCTTTACTGCATAATCCACATCGTCGATTACTGTGGCATACATATTTTCCCGGTAGTGTTCCCAATGGCCGGAAGTCTCCCACAGACTCCTGTTAAGCATCATGGGCGTGGAGATTTCCATGTAGCCCTCCTGCTCATGAATCCTCCGCCAGTAATCCACCAAAATATTTTTCAGTACCATTCCCCTAGGCAGGAAAAAGGGGAACCCAGGCCCTTCCTCCATAATCGTGAACAGTCCCAGCTCTTTTCCTATCTTCCTGTGATCCCGGGCTTTTGCCTCCTCCAGCATCTTCAAGTGTTCTTCCAACTGGGAAGCCTTGGGAAAAGAAATCCCGTAAATCCTCGTAAGCATTTTATTGTTCTCATTTCCCCTCCAGTAGGCCCCGGCAACGGACAAAAGCTTAAACGCCTTGATCTGGCATGTATTGGAGATGTGAGGCCCTGCACAGAATTCCGCATAATCCCCCTGCCTGTAAAAGCTGATTGCCTCCTCCTCTGGAAGATTCTCAATCATTTCAAGCTTATAGGACTCCCCTCGCTCATTCATATAGGCAGCCGCTTCCTGTCTGCACATCTCATAAACCTCCAGTGGCAGCGCTTCCTTTACGATCTTTCTCATCTCTCCTTCGACTGTCTGGAGCTGTTCCTCTGAAAATGGAAAATCAAACTCAAAATCATAGTAAAATCCATTCTCAATTGCAGGCCCGATGGCGCATTTTGTCCCCGGATACAGACGCTTCACCGCCTGCGCCAGCACATGGGCGCTGGTATGCCAGAATGCCTCCCTGATTCCCTTCTCCTCAAAACTTCCCTCAATCAACTGACCATCTTTTAATATTACCTTCATTTTTCCTCTCCTTCCCTGCCGCCCTTTGGGGGCCAGATTATTGTAACTAAAAAGCACCCTTAAACATACAAATCAAATGTATGTCTAAGGGTGCACTCCTGCACGGTTCCACCTTAATTTTTCACTTCAGATTCCATCAAATCTTATCCCTTAACGCAGGCATACGGCAACGCTTAAAAATCTCTGACTCCCTTGGAGTTCCACATATCTTCGGCGTTACGGCTCCGGAATGGTTTTCGTATACATTTCTCATAAATGACTTCCACCAAATGCCATCCTCTCTGGATGATTCCTGCATACTACTCTTTTCCTTCATGGCTTTTATATGTTCTTTTTTGTAATCATAGCACTGTTTTAGGCGGCTGTCAAATCTAAAATTTCCAAAACATTATCCAAAATTTTTCAGCCATAAACCTGCCAGTTTCATCCACTCTGCAGCGGACTCAAATACTCTTACGTCCGTTTCCGATTTCTGGGTCACAGGGCTTGCAAGGGCAAGTCCATGTCCGCCCTTTTCAAACATATGGAACTCTACAGGTATTTTCTGCCGGACCATCTCACTTACCAGCAGCAGGGAATTCTGCACTGGCACATCGCCGTCTTCATAAGTATGCCAGATAAAAGCCGGAGGTGTCTGCGCACTTACAAAGTTCTCCAGGGACAAACGATCCTTCTTTTCCTCATAGGCATCACCAAGAAGATTCCTAAAGGAGCCTTCATGGGCAAATTCCCCGGAAGTAATGACAGGATAGCATAAAATCATACCGTTTGGGCGGAGCATTTCCGGCTCTGCCCCCAGCTTTTCACCGGCCCATTCCCGGCCCCAGAACATCCCGTAGCTTGCCGCCAGATGTCCTCCGGCTGAAAATCCCGACACAAAAATCCTGTCCGCATCAATATGCCATTCTTCCGCATTCTGCCGAAGCAGCATCACTGACCTGCCCAGCTCCAAAAAAGCTGTGGGAAAAACTGCCGGACTAATCGAGTACCGGAGCACGGCAGCATGATACCCCATGGCTACATACTGTGCGGCTACAATATCCGCTTCCCGGTCCGACAGGAAATGATATCCTCCTCCCGGACAGATCATGATAATCGGTCTTTCATGAACCATCATCTCCGGCGAGTCCTCCAGAAGATACAGCGTCAGCTTCGCGTCTTCCAGGGAGCCTTCATTTTTAATATCACATACTTTGCATATCATATTCTTTATCCTTTCTCCAGAGCATACTTTAAAATTCATTTCTCCAATCTGCACGCTCCAGCGTATGTTTATTTCTTTGAAAACAGGATCCCCCTTAAGCTCTCTGCCTGCCGGGACGCTCCATCCGCCGCAAACACGTCGATCCTGTGTATATCGCTGCTCCTGTCCTTAAATGCTGGAAAAAGGAATCCGCACTCCGGCTTCCCCGGTTCATAGTCTCCTCTTACCGGACAGACCGCGCAGACCAGAAACTGATAGACTTCCTCCGATTCCCACAGACTTTCCTTATCACCGGCTTTCAGCGGCACATCATAGCTGCCATGGAAAAAGTACACTGCATAACTGCCATTTCCCTGATAGTTCTGCCCGAATTCCTCATAGAGCACGTCCAGCATCGCGTCATTCTTCAATCCGCATTCTTTCAACGCCATAAGAAGCTGCCATATACTCCCCGGCTTCCTGTCCGCCTCCCCGAAATCATATTCCTTCAACTGCACATTTGTATCAGAAAAAGGAATCGTTTTTGCGATATTTAAATTTACCTGCTGGTCTTTGGGTGACAGTTTCTGGAAATGCTTGTTAAAAGTTCCGTCCACAAAGCCCTCCTCATCCAGATATGCCCCTGCAATCCTGTCAAAACAGTTCCGCTTAAGAGTCATCCTTCTGGTCAGTTCCAGCATATCCTCACGGTTGATTTTTGCCATTTTCATCTGCTATAAACCTATAACCTCCCACTGCCCATGGGCACTTTAATTTTTTATTACAATAAGCTGTCTCGCAAAGGGTGGCAGCGTTTGTTTCTTTCAGGTTAACTTCCGATTTTATTATACGATATCTGCGGCCCAGGTACCAGCAAATTTTTATTATGTCGCCAAAAAGGAAAATGTAAAAGGATCTTTTTAGTATAACGGCATCACCCTCCTGCCACCTTTGCCGGATACCACCTCTGGAACCATACAGTAAAAATTCCCATTAAAGCGGGCAGGACTGCGTTCACTGCCCCCGTGAATCCGCCAATCTCCGTTCCCATCAGAATATACGTCCAGACAGGTGTCAGCAGATACAAAATTCCCCACAAAAGTGTCAATATCCGGTTAGTCTTTACAAAAAGAGGATTCTGCAGGGCCCTGTCCCCTCCGTAATCATTCATGGAGTAATGGGCGGTTAGAGGAATCTTCCCAAGGCAGCTTGCAGACCACATAAGGCCAAAGACAAAGTAACTTACAGGCAGAATAATTCTCTCCGGCCCTCCCAGCAACACTGCCACAGAAAGCCCTGGCACCAATGCTCCGGTAAGTACATCATAAAAGGTCTTTTTATACTGGTAAAACAAAAGCGGAACCAGCGCACATGCCCCAATTCCTGCCAGACTGCCTATCTGTCCGTTTATAGGAACTGCCACCCAGAAAATGATCCACGGAATCAGCATAATATTCATACTGGTTCCTTTTCTGCTCATAGCCTTCCGTCCTTCCGGCGTCTGCACCTTTCCCGCTTCCCCTGCATTTCCCCCATAACTGCCAAAATAGTTATCCCAGTTTAGCATAAGACTAAAATCGCCCTTTACTTTATAAAGATGCCGCATCAATGCCTCATCACCCCGGATTTCCCCGGCAGCAATCGACTTCCACACCGTAATGGGTGTTTCGATCCGGGTAGTGGCCTCTTTAAACCCATCTTTTAAGACCCGGCTGCCTTCCTTTCCTAAAACGATCTGATAGCGCTCGTCCAAATCCGTGTAGAGCATCTCCAACACCAGCTCTTTCCCTGCATAGCTTTCCTTCCGGTAAAGGGCCGCCATCTGTCTGGTAAAGATAAGCGTATCCGTTTCCTTTTCCCCGCTCTCCCTATCTATCCCCCAACTGGCGTCTGCCATGCTTTCAAACATCTCCTTCGGGTATAGAAGTCCCTTCAAAGCCTTCCTCGTACTACCGGATATATCCCCCTTTGCATACTCCCTTCCGGCAGCTTTCACATGGGAGAGATATTCATCCGTTCTCCGGGACAATTCCGGTACCCGGAATAATTCTCCCTGCCCGCAGAAAATTTCGGTGTATGAACCCCGTCCGCACATATGGTCAAACAGGCTTTTTACCCCGTCATAATTCCCTTCCGCTGTATAAAATCCGCAGGTAGAGATCACTACCGTTTTCTTTCCCGACATATCGTACCTTGCCGGATGGCTCCCGTTCCCCACATGGTCTTCCCTCTCCGTCATAAAAGGCAGGCACATGGGAAGCTGTCGGTCAATTAGTTTTTTTAGCGCGCCCGGAACAGAATAATAATACAACGGAAAACTCCATATGGTAACATCCGCCCACAAAAGCTTTTGAATCACTTCCCCCATATCATCCTCTATGCAGCACTTTCCAGGAGTCTTATTCCAGCAGGAAAAACAGCCCAGACATGACCGGATATCCATCCTGTTTACCATAAGTTCTTCCACGCGGATATTGTTCCCGCTTTCCCCGTGGGCATCCGCTTTCTGCCCGCCGGTTCCTGCCTGCCCAAGCATGGCCTGCTTTATCCCTTCCAGAAAAGCCTGCGTCAGCCTGTAGGTGTTACTTGCTTTCCCTCTGGGACTTCCATTTATTACTAAGATATTCATCCTAACCTCCATCTTATAACGGTTTTTGCACAAATGCTTTCACATACTCTCCAGCTTTTCAATACAACTCTGCGCCCAGTCAATATAAGTCTGCATACTTCTGTACCCAAAATCCACTGTCATCTGCCAGTAAAGAGGCTTCTCCATATCCCCTGCAAACCTGCTGTATTCCTCAATATAATGCGGAACATCCCCAAGGCGCTTTTGGAATTCCTCACATTCCTTCTTAAGCCTTTTGAAATAGGCAAGATTTTCTTCCTTGTCCCTCTCCCCCATAAAAAAGACCTTCATCAGCACCGGAACTTTGGCGCTTATATTCAGTCTGTCATCAGCCAGCCACTTTAGAAGCTCCTCCCTGCCCGATTCATTGACCGAATAGACATTCTTGTCCGGCTTTCCTATCTGGGGCACCACGGTTTTCGTTACCCATCCTTTCTGCTCCAATCCCTGCAGTTCCCGGTAAATCTGGCTGGTTTGGGCATTCCAGAAAAACTGTAACGAATCCCTGAACACCTCCATAATCTCATATCCTGTCATATCATGATAATTCAGCAGTCCTAAAATTCCGTGTTTCAACATAACAATATACCTTTTTCCATCTAATCCATCGTCTATGAATCAGTCATTATATTACCTATTATATTCTACTTGTGGAATATAATCAAGTGTCCATTCTGGACTAGTTAATTATGGATACTTCTTAATTCAGCAATATAACCTGAATCTGGGGCAAATGCCGCACAACCGTGGGGATGTGTTTTGCTTTAACTGCCTTGTAAACAGTGAATAGTTCAGCTATAATAAATAAAAAAGGACAACAGAATTCTATGAACAAAATTTTTAATGTAAGTGCTAATTGTATACCAGAACTTCATTACATGGTTAATCTCACAGAACGCCTGACGCAGATTAAAAAAATGGTGGATGCAGGACAGTATTTTACAATAAATCAGGCAAGGCAGTACGGAAAAACCACCATCCTAAAGGCACTTGCAAATTTCCTGAAGGAAGATTACGTAGTGGCCAGCCTTGACTTTCAAAAAATGAGTTATGCAAATTTTGAAAATGAACATACATTTACAATGGCATTTGCAGGCGAATTGGCCGAGTCTGTAGAAAATCTGCCAGATGAAATAAGTAAAAAACTGGACACATTTGCAGATGGAAATGTCAAAAGCCCAACACTTCTATCATTATTTAAGGTAATAGACAAATGGTGCAAAGAATCCGAAAAAGGGATTGTACTGATGATTGATGAGGTTGACAATGCTGCCAATAATCAAGTATTTCTTGATTTCCTTGCACAGTTGCGAAGCTGTTATATTGGGCGAGATATTAAGCCGGCTTTCCAGTCAGTTATTCTTACAGGTGTATACGATGTCCGAAATATAAAAAGAAAGTTTCGCCCAGAGGATGAACATAAGAGCAATAGTCCATGGAATATTGCGGCAGATTTCCTCATCGATATGAGCTTCTCTGCAAAAGATATTGTCGGAATGCTCACCGAATATGAACAGGATCATAAAACAGGTATGGATATTCCTGCTATAGCTGCGGATATCTATGATTATACCTCTGGATATCCGTTTTTAGTTTCCCGAATTTGTAAACTAATTGATGAGCGTGTCACAGGCAGCGAAGAATTTTATGACAGCACAAAAGCCTGGACAAAAGCAGGTATCACAGAAGCCGTAAAACTGCTCTTATCAGAAAAAAATACCTTGTTTGAATCCCTTGTGGGAAAACTGGATAGTTACCCTGACCTCCGCAAACTCATCTATGTACTGCTATTCCAGGGGAGTCCGATTCCCTATAATGCATTAAATAAAACCATGGAAATAGCCGAAATGCTTGGATTTATTAAAAACGTTTCCGGTAATACAGTTATAGCAAATAGAATTTTTGAGACCATTTTGTATAACCTGTTTCTTTCAGAAGAAGCATTATCCAGCGATATCTATAAAGCGGCCGTACTGGAAAAAAGCTGCTTCGTCCAAAATGGACATTTAAATATGGATTTTATTATTGAAAGATTTACTGTTCACTTTAATGACTTATATGGCGACTTGGAAGAAACTTTTTTGGAGGAAGCTGGCCGCAGATATTTCTTACTTTACTTAAAGCCAATCATCAACGGAACTGGCAATTATTATATCGAAGCCCGGACCCGAAATATGGAGCGCACTGACATAATCGTTGATTATAATGGCGAGCAGTTTGTAATAGAGCTAAAACTATGGAGGGGAAATGCCTATAATGAGCGTGGAGAGGAGCAATTGCTTGGTTATCTCACACATTATCACTTGCAAAAAGGATATATGATCAGCTTCAATTTTAATAAGAAGAAAAAAATCGGGGTTCGGAAAATTATGTTTGGAGAAAAAATACTTGTGGAAGCCGTTGTTTAATGCAGGGAGGGCCGTTTACCACCCTTTTTGCTTTTTGTGATTCTCAGAACACCGCTATAAAAACAGCAGAGTATGACGCCCTGTAAAACGCCATACTCTGCTGATATTTTTACTTAACGACGGATAGTCTGCAGAAATGCTATCCATTTTTTTCTTTCCACTTTGCATACAGTGTCATGGATTCTGTCACTGTATCCGTATCTGTATCCCACGGCACTGTTCCCCCCGGGTCCAGATACCAGCCGTCGAACTCAAATCCTTCTCTTGTTGGGGGCTCCATTTTTTCCAGCAGTTCCCCATGCATTCTTACCTGGGATTCTACAACTGTCCCCCCCTGCGTGTCAAAGGAAACACGGAAACCTCCTTTTGCTATGCCGTAGGCCATACAGGCAACCAGTAAGGCAACCAGTACTACAATAATGATATTCAGTGACCTGACAGATATTTTTACTTTACTGTAAAGCCCCCGTAGCTGCGGAGTCGTCTCCTGCTTTGGTTCTTCCATTGTTCCCTCCATTGCACCTCTGCGATAATCTTATTTCTTTACAAGATATTTCCGCATATCAATTGCACAGGCAATCAGAATAATCAAACCTTTGATGATATACAGCATGTTTGCATCAACAGCCAGGAAGTTCAAACCCGTAAAGATAATCTGAAGCAGCAGAACGCCTACTACGATTCCGCTGATTCTTCCGATACCGCCTACAAAGGATACGCCGCCGATAACGCAGGCTGCAATCGCATCACACTCATAGTTCAGACCGGTATTGGCATTGGCGGAAGCGATACGTGCGCCATCCAGGAATCCGGTAACAGCATACATCATACCAGCCAGAACAAATACCATGATAATTGTTCTTGATACATTAACACCGGATACGTTCGCCGCTTCCTCATTGGAACCTACCGCAAACATGTTTTTACCGAATGTAGTCTTGTTCCAGATGACCCACATAAGGATTACCAACAGAATACTGTAAAGAACATACTTGGGAACAGCCACGCTGCCTGTTGCCGTAGGAATACTGAACAGGGTACCTGTGATCAGGGAACGGTAGCCGTCTGTCAGACCGCTGAGTGTCTGGCCGTTGTTTGTACCTCTCATTAAGTACATAAGAATGATACCGTATACGATAAGCTGTGTGGACAATGTTACGATAAATGGATGCAGTTTAAACTTTGCCACACTGAATCCGTTTACAAATCCTACAAGTCCGCCTGCCACGATAATCGTAAGCAGTACCACGATAATCGGCGGAGCGCTGGTCATATCCGGGAATACCTTAAATGTTGTTGTCAGCAAGGATGCTGAAATACAGGCTGTCAGACCAACTACACGTCCGGCAGAAATATCCGTACCTGTTAACACAATACAACCGCCTATGCCGAGCGCTATGGGCAGCTTTGCCGCTGTCAGTGAAATAACGTTCACAATAGAAGGAAGTTTTAAAAATGCAGGTACCTTAATGGATATGTAAATAACTGCCAGTACAATGATGATATACATCGCATTATTCAGCAGTAAATCAGTTATTTTCTTTG
>Ga0224740_10066_pt1 | contig 23574 bp, 20 predicted proteins | sample LIM_E_Water_Bulk_FD_161634 | JGI IMG/M metagenome (GOLD analysis project Ga0224740, IMG submission 161634) | Enriched cells from gastrointestinal tract of the lab mouse from Pacific Northwest National Laboratory (PNNL), Richland, Washington... | ecosystem: Host-associated > Mammals > Digestive...
CCCCATTTTTGGTTCGTAGAATAATTTCGCGCAAAATATTATTTGCTCGATATGCCAAAAAAATCGGCCCTGTCTGCGCCTTACAGGTTTCGACATGACGAATACGATCCAGTTCCTTATCTGCACGTGTATTTTCATGTTTTTTAATTATCTGGTTTTGATAATCCTCCACGCTGGCACATGCTACAATTCCTGTTTGCACACGACCATTCATAGTAAGCTCATAAAGATAATAGACTGGTTTTTCTTCTTGAACAAAATCCCCCCGTTCAATCATTTCCCATAGCAAATCATGCGCTTTTTGATACACAACATCATCATATGTCCCCACAGAAGCATCAAACTGCGTTTCTGCTCTGTCAATATTCAGAAAAGACAAAGGCTTTCCTTTTACTACAGTACATGCTTCCTCTCTATTATATACATCATATGGAAGCGCTGCTATCTGCGCCTCCAGTCCTTTCTTTGGTCTGTACGCCCGAAATGGCTTGATTGTTGCCATATGTAAGTCCTCCTCGTTTCAGTATATTTTTGGATTTCACTGCATTTCATTTTAACAGATTGTATTGATAATGAAAAGAACTTTGTCAAAAAAGATAATATTTTTGTTATCATTTGACCTTGGTAAACTATAACTATTTTTACACACTTTTGACAAGTTATAAGGATGGTGGTAAAATAAAACAGTAAATATCATCAAAAAGGAACTATCTAGTACACCGTTTTCTTAATCCTAAACACGGTGTACTAGTATAATCCACGCTAAATACCTTAATGTTTGGCGCAGAATATTTTTCTGAGAGTGCTACTTCACAAACGAAGGCGTAGCAGTGGCTACGCTGAGACTTGTGGAGTAGTGCTATCAGGAAAATAGGCAAGCGAAACATAAGGTTATTTAGCGCGGATTATACTAGTTCCTAAGAAAATTCTTATAGAAAGGAAGTTATATTATGAGTTCAGAGGATAAAGTCATTCTTGATCGTATTAATGAGTACGCAGACCGCGTTTTAAAGGATTTTGACCCACAAAAGACCCGCGTTTCTTTTCAATTGGAAAAACTTCGACCAATTATGGAGGAAATCGCAAAGGAAAAAGGCGTATCCTTAGAAGAGATTTTTATTAAATATATGGATTTAGCAAGCGAATTAACGGTTTCCAAAGAAACGAAATTCCAAAATACTATTGGAAATATGACAAAATATGGAGATATCCATGATGCCTAGGAACAGTTTTCGTTCATTTTAATGAATGAAATACCTGTATTTTGTAACAAAGCAAGGCAGCGGAACCGGGGATATGCAAAATAATAACATTGACCCCTTCCACTGCCTATAACATTTGTAAATTATTGATTATTTCACTACTCTTACACGAAATACACCAGGAATGCCTTTAAGGCGCTCAATAATCTTATTATCTGCGGTCTGTTCAATATCCATTAAGGTATATGCATACTCCCCTCTGGATTTATTTGTCATATCACTGATGTTAATACCAGCTTCACCAAATGCAGCAGTAAACTGTGTAATCATATTTGCAATGTTCTTATGAAGAATTGCAATTCTTCCCATATTACCACATGTACCCATATCGCATGCAGGATAATTCACACTGTTTCGAATATTACCATTTTCCAGATAATCTTTTAATTCATCCACTGCCATTACAGCGCAGTTATCCTCTGATTCCTCTGTCGACGCACCAAGGTGTGGAATTACAATACATCCATTATGTCCTGCTGTTGTAGGATTTGCAAAATCAGATACATACTTTCTCACTTTACCAGAATCCAGTGCCGCAAGCATATCATTCTCTGCAACAAGCAAATCTCTTGCAAAATTCAATACAATTACGCCATCCTTCATTTTGCCAATCGCTTCTGCGTTAATCATACCCTTTGTGCTGTCCATCAATGGCACATGAATTGTAATAAAATCACAGTTTGCATATATTTCATCAATATTTACAACATGCTTTACCTCACGGCTTAAGCTTAATGCCACATCAACCGAAAGATATGGATCATAGCCATAAACTTCCATTCCAAGGTTTACAGCAGTATTGGCAACTTTTACACCAATTGCACCGACACCGATAATACCAAGTTTTTTACCTGCAATTTCTGTTCCTGCAAAGTTCTTCTTCTCTTTTTCTGCATCTTTTGCAATTGTTTCCACATCTTTGTTGGCTTTTACCCATTCAATACCGCCTACAATATCTCTGGAAGCAAGCAGCATACCCGCAATTACAAGTTCCTTAACACCATTTGCATTTGCACCTGGTGTATTAAATACGACGATTCCATGTTCTGCACATTTGTCAAGTGGAATATTATTTACCCCTGCACCAGCTCTTGCTACTGCCAAAAGATTTTCCGGCAATTCTATATCATGCATCGCCGCACTTCTAACAAGCACACCATCTGCATTTTTTATCTCCTCTGTTTTTTGATAATTTTCGGTAAATCTTGATAACCCTATATTTGAAATAGGATTTAAGCAATGATATTGATACATTATACATTTGCCTCCTCAAATTTTTTCATAAACGCCACAAGCGCCTCCACACCCTCAATTGGCATAGCATTATAGATACTTGCACGCATACCGCCGACGGTTCTATGTCCTTTTAAGTTCTCGAAACCAGCTTCTTTTGCTTCCTTGACAAATTTTGCATCAAGTTCCTCGCTGCCCGTTACAAAAGGCACGTTCATAAGCGAACGGTCTTCCTTGCGGACAGTTCCTTTAAACAATTTACTTTCATCCAAGAAATCATAGAGAATCTTTGCCTTTTTCTCATTGATTTCCTTCATTTTGGTCAATCCACCCATTTTCTTTATCCACTTAAATACTTTTCCACAGATATAAATGCCGTAAGCAGGCGGTGTATTATACAAAGAGCCGTTATCTGCATGTGTCTTATATTTCAGCATCGTTGGCGTTCCTGCTAAAACATCCTCTGTAATTAAGTCTTCTCGAATAATAACAATAACTACACCTGCTGGCCCAATATTTTTCTGCACACCACCATAAATTACACCATATTTTGTTACATCAACCGGCTCAGAAAGAAAGCAAGAGGATACATCTGCTACCAATGTTTTTCCCTTCGTATTCGGTAATGTCTTAAATTTTGTTCCATAAATTGTATTGTTCTCGCAAATATAAACATAATCTGCATCTTCTGAAATCGGCAAATCAGAACAGTCTGGTATATAGGAAAATGTTTTGTCTTCACTAGAAGCAATTTTATTTGCCTTACCATATAGGCTGGCTTCCTGATAAGCCTTTTTTGCCCATTGTCCAGTAACAATATAATCTGCAACTCCATTTTTCATAAGATTCATAGGAATCATTGCAAACTGCTGACTGGCACCACCCTGTAAAAACAGCACTTTGTAATTGTCAGGGATATTCATAAGCTCCCTTAAATCTGCCTCTGCTTCATTTATAATGGTTTCAAACGTTTTGGAACGATGGCTCATCTCCATAACCGACATACCAGTTCCTTTATAATCTAACATCTCATCTGCAGCTTCTTTAAGAACTTCTTCAGGTAAAACTGCGGGACCTGCTGAAAAGTTGTACACTCTTGACAATTTTTACTCCTCCTGATTCTAAAATATATAGTTATAAACAACATAAAATGTTGAATATTTCATATATAATAAACGAAAATTTTATTTGCGTTTACCTGCGCCGACTGCATGCCGCAAAGCGACTAAATTCCTTATGCGGTCGTATGCATCAAATATAGCAGCCGGCAAATACTTTTACCGTTTACTATATTTAATAAAACATAATAACCGGCGTACCTTCTTCCACGATTTCATAAAGTTCTGTCATAATTTCAAGCGGCGTATTAATGCAGCCGTGGGAACCATCTGTCTTATATATCTCTCCGCCAAACTCCTTACGCCATGTTGCATCATGAATGCCGATATGTCCATCAACTGCCATCCAATATTTTACAGGTGTCGCATAATTAGCGCCACGCAGTACACGGTTTCTCTGTTTAAAATATACCGAACACACCTTCGCTGGCGTACCCCATCGGCGTGAAAGATTTCCTGTAACAATCGGCGTTTCAATCTTTTTTTGTCCATCCTGATAATAATACATCTGCTGGCTGCCCATATCGACTTCTATATAGGTATCACCAATATCATCCAGCCCCTTTTCTTTCGCTTCCGACAAATATATCGGTGTCCGAACGCCGCTTTCTTTGTTTTGGAATGCATTTAACAAAAACGCATACTCTGCTTTTGCATCAAGCTGATTGCCATATCCGCTGCTGGATACCGTAACAATATCGCCCCTCGTTGTCTGAAAATTCCGCTCTGTACCTACCGTATCATAAGTGGCACAAAGATAAGCAATATATTCTTGAATCATCGTTTTATCCAACAGTGGAACATCATTTTCATCAAAAAGAATTGCACCATTCTCGTCTAATGTCATCCATTCTGCAACAATATTTTCATCAATAATTTCCTGCTTATCGCCAAACTGATACACCATATGAAAATCCTGAAACGCTTGAATCCCTTGCCACTTTGCAAGTAACTCCTTCATTTCATCAGTGTATGCAACAGATTGATAACAAAGCACCTTATTTTCTGGCGAAGCCAAATTTATTTGTGTTAATTGATTGGAAATTCCATCACATATCACCTGTATTGCCTGATCTTTTAATAACAAATCTTGTGTTTCATCAACAAGAATATAGCCAGCCTCCGCACTTTTAACAATGGATACTGTATTTTCAGGATGATATAAATTTTGATTTAACCAATCCGCTTGTGCAAGTTTTGCCTTCATTTCCTCTGTATTATAGCAGTATTCCGGTTTTATATGGTATCGCTGTGGCTTTCCTATATGTCCTAGCCACCAGTATCCATGATTTTTTTGAAAAATTGCTTCAACCACAGGAGCAAAATCTATAGAAACACCATATTCTTCCAATGATAGAATATGCACTTCACCAGAAATATCCTGCACGGAAATGGTTTCCATTTCACCGTGATATGTTGCATTCAATTGCTGTGCTATCTGTTCTGGGGTCATGCCAGTACAATAACTGCCATTGATCCATACGCCCATACAGAACGTTTCTCGATAATATTGTCCGCTTAAAAATATTACCGAGCCCAGAACGAGTATTACTACAATACCAACAGCACCCAAAAACATTTTTAAGTATTTTTTCATTTTATTATCATTTTACTTTCATTGCTTTACGAAAGCTGACGATTTTCTAAGTCTTCTGCATCAAAAGCATCGCTAATTGCCGCTCCTGCTGGAACCATAGGGAAAACTTTATCATCTTCTTCAATCACGCATTCAATTACTACTGGTTTCTTTAATGCAATGGCTTTCTCAATCGCAGGCGCAACCTCCTCACGCTTGGTAACCCGGATTGCCTCACAGCCTAAACCCTCTGAAACCTTTACAAAATCGACCTTATCCGTAAGAATGGTCTGTGAATACCGTTTACCATAAAATAAAGTCTGCCACTGGCGCACCATACCCAAAACATGATTATTTATCACAATCTGGATAATTGGAATATTATAGCGGCTTGCAGTTGCCAACTCATTCAAATTCATCCGAAAACACCCGTCACCTGCAATATTCACACATATTTTATCTGGTCTTCCAACCTTTGCACCGATACATGCTCCAAGACCATATCCCATTGTACCAAGACCTCCCGAAGTTAAGAAAGTACGGGGTTCTGTATACCTATAAAACTGTGCTGCCCACATTTGATGCTGTCCTACATCAGTTGAAACAATTGCTTTTCCTTCCGTTATCCGATCTAATTCCTCAATAACATATGGGCAAGTTAATTTATCTGATTCATATTTCAATGGATATTTTTCTTTTAACACTTTTATCTCGGCAACCCATTCTGGATGACTCTGTTGTGTTAGTTTGCTGTTTAATTCCTTGAGAACGGTTTTTAAATCACCAATAATTGCTGCATCTGTCCGAATATTTTTATTCACTTCTGCCGCATCAATATCAATATGTAAAATTTTTGCATTCTCAGCAAATTTCTTAGGATTGCCAACCACTCTATCAGAAAAACGTGCCCCTAAAGCAATCAATAAATCGCACTGACTGACGCCGAAATTTGAAGTCTTTGTGCCGTGCATACCAATCATGCCTGTATAGAGTTCCGCCTTGCCGTCAAATGCACCCTTTGCCATTAATGTATCACACACTGGCGCTTGGATTTTCTCAGAAAATTCTTTCACTTCTCGTGAAGCGCCTGAAAGAATCGCACCACCACCAAGATAAATATATGGTTTTTTGGCATTCTGAATCAGGTCAAGCGCAACTTGAATATCTTCATCTGTATAGGCATTATTCACTTCTGCAGGTTCCGGTTTTTCAGGTGTATACTCGCATTGATTGGCAGTAACATCTTTTGTGATATCTACCAGTACAGGCCCTGGTCTGCCCGATTTTGCTATTTTAAATGCCATACGCAATGTAGATGCAAGTTTTGTTACATCCTTAACAATATACCCATGTTTTGTAATTGGCATTGTTACGCCGGCAATATCTACCTCCTGAAAACTGTCCTTGCCAAGTAGCGGCAATGTCACATTCGCCGTAATTGCGACAAGAGGCACTGAATCCATATATGCCGTTGCAATTCCTGTTACTAAATTCGTTGCACCCGGCCCACTTGTTGCAAAACATACGCCGACTTTTCCGGTTGCACGTGCATAGCCATCGGCTGCGTGAGATGCACCTTGCTCATGTGAAGTTAAGATATGGGTAATTTCATCACTGTGTTTATATAATTCATCATAAATATTTAAAATCGAACCGCCTGGATAACCAAAAACTGTGTCAACCCCCTGCTCTTTTAAACATTCTATAACAATCTGTGAACCTGTTAACTGCATATTTTTCCTCCATTTATTTATGCGGATATTCAATAATCGCTCCTCTATTCCCACTTGTTACCATTTCGCGGTATCTTGCAAGGTATCCGGTTGTTACCTGCGGCTCTCTTGGCTGCCACTGATCACGGCGCTTTGCGAGTTCCTCGTCAGAAACCTTGACATTTAATGTACATTCTGGAATATTAATCGAAATAATATCGCCTTCCTCAACTAATGCAATAGGGCCGCATACTGCTGCCTCTGGGGATACATGCCCAATTGACGCACCGCGGGAAGCCCCTGAAAAGCGTCCATCCGTTATCAATGCCACTGAAGAACCAAGTCCCATGCCTGCAATTGCAGAAGTCGGGTTAAGCATTTCACGCATCCCAGGACCGCCTTTGGGCCCTTCATAGCGGATTACTACCACATCGCCTGCAACAATTTTTCCGCCTTTAATTGCTTCAATTGCATCTTCTTCACATTCAAATACCCTTGCAGGGCCTTCATGTACCATCATTTCTGGAACCACCGCAGAACGTTTTACCACACTGCCATCTGGCGCAAGGTTCCCTTTTAACACGGCAAGTCCTCCTGTCGTGCTGTATGGATTATCCAGTGGACGGATAACTTCTTTATCCTTATTGACTACTCCTTGAATATTTTCACCGATAGTCTTACCAGTTACCGTCATACAGTCTTTATGAATTAAGCCTAATTCTGTTAACTCATTCATTACAGCATACACACCACCTGCTTCGTTTAAGTCTTCCATATACGTAGGCCCTGCGGGTGCCAAATGACAAAGATTTGGTGTCTTTGCGCTAATTTCGTTTGCAAAAGCGATATCAAAATCAAAACCTATCTCATGCGCAATTGCCGGAAGATGCAGCATAGAATTTGTTGAACATCCCAAAGCCATATCAACTGTCAACGCATTTAAAATTGCATCTTTTGTCATAATATCCCGTGGACGGATATCTTTTTTAAGCAGCTCCATAACAGCCATTCCTGCGTGTTTTGCAAGCTTAATCCGCTCCGAATAAACTGCTGGAATCGTTCCGTTGCCCTGTAATCCCATACCAAGTGCTTCCGTTAGGCAGTTCATAGAGTTTGCTGTATACATTCCAGAGCAAGAGCCACAAGTAGGACAAGCCTTATGCTCAAACTCATTTACCTCTTCCTCTGTCATAGTGCCGGCAGCATAAGAACCAACCGCCTCAAACATAGAAGAAAGACTGCGCTTCTGTCCCTTTACTTTACCTGCAAGCATTGGGCCACCCGAAACAAATACAGTAGGAACATTAATACGTGCAGCAGCCATTAAAAGTCCCGGTACATTTTTATCACAATTGGGAACCATTACAAGGGCATCAAATTGATGCGCCAACGCCATACATTCTGTGGAATCTGCAATTAAATCCCTTGTTACAAGAGAATACTTCATACCAATATGTCCCATTGCAATGCCATCACAAACTGCAATTGCCGGAAACACTACCGGAACACCACCTGCCTCGGCTACGCCTAATTTTACAGCATTTACAATTTTATCCAAATTCATATGTCCTGGCACAATTTCATTATAAGAGCTGACTATGCCAACCATTGGCTTTTGCATCTCTTCCTCTGTAAATCCCAACGCATTAAACAAACTTCTGTGAGGTGCCTGCTGCATCCCCTTTTTTACATTATCACTTCTCATCTTAATTCCCCCTGCGCGCTCTACACGCGTATCAATCAATTCTATAAAATTCGTTCTGCAATTAAATCTCCCATACGTACTGTTCCCACTTGTTCTACAGTACTGCGTTTATCCTGCTCCTGCGGCATAATATCAATGGTGCGGTAGCCCTCTTTCAAAACTTTTTGAACTGCTGCTTCTATTGCTGAAGCTTCCTCGTCCAAATCAAAAGAATAACGCAGCAACATTGCCGCACTTAATATTGTTGCAATGGGATTTGCAATTCCCTGCCCCGCAATATCTGGCGCAGAACCGCCACTTGGCTCATACAGACCAAATTTTGTATCATTTAAACTCGCAGACGAAAGCATACCTATCGATCCCGTTACCATACTTGCCTCGTCCGATAAAATATCTCCAAACATATTTTCTGTTAAAATAACATCAAACTGCTTAGGATCTTTTACAAGCTGCATTGCACAGTTATCAACCAACATATGCTCCAATGTCACTTGTGGATAATCCTTTGCAACTTCCTCTACTACTTTTCTCCACAATCTGGAAGAATCAAGCACATTCGCTTTATCCACACTGGTTACTTTTTTGCGCCGCTTCATTGCAATCTCAAAGCCTTTTATTGCAATCCGCCGGATTTCATTCTCTGTATATGTAAGAGTATCCACCGCAGTCAGCACACCCTCAACCTCTTTGGTACTGCGCTCTCCAAAATAAAGCCCCCCAGTAAGTTCTCGCATAATCATCATATCAAAACCACCGCCGATAATATCTTCTCGCAGCGGGCAGGCAGCTTTTAATTCCTCATAAAGATAGGCAGGTCTAAGGTTTGCAAATAAATTCAATTCTTTCCTTAACTTTAGAAGCCCTGCTTCTGGTCTTAAATTAGGCGGCAGTTTATACCATGGTGACGTAGAAGTATTTCCGCCAATTGATCCCATTAACACGGCATCAGCCGCCTTTGCGGTAGCAATCGCCTTATCCGTAAGCGGTTCCCCACAAGCATCTATGGAAGCTCCCCCCATTAAAATATCTTGAAATGAAATGGTATGACCATACTTTTGGGCAACTTTATGTAAAACTTTTTTTGCTTCCGCAACAATCTCTGGCCCAATCCCATCGCCTGGAATACATACAATATTCAAATTCATCTCGCAAACGCTCCTTTTCTATATTAATGTATCAATATCAAATCTGTGTTCTATTCAACTGCTACTAATACACATCTTTTATAATATTACATTCAATCAAAAATTTCAACAGAATACATAAAAAAATTGTCGCACAATAGAGCCGCAACTCTTTTTGATGAATTGCTGCTCTATTGGCGACAGTCCCCGATCACTGTTTTTCATAGCCTTCAGGCTTCTCGACCTGTTCAATTGCTGCTTTTTTCATAGGAATCCGGCAATTTTTGTTATTTCCAAACTCCACAATCACATCTTCATCCGTAATATCAATAACAATCCCATAAAAACCGCTTGTCGTCAGCACACTGTCCCCCACCTCGATCGAACTCATCATTGCAGATTTTCTCTTTTGCTCTTTCTTCTGCGGACGGTAAATCATAAAGTACATAATGACGCCAAAGATTAAAATATAGGCAATTAAAATAAACGGACTTCCTGCTTGTGCCGCTGCCATTGCTTCCGCATCACCAGAAGCTGTTACTAATAAATTCATTTTCATCCTCCATTCTTTCAAAGCACATAGATATATCTTACACAAAAACACAGCAAGTATCAAGTTAAAAATTTATGAATTAATTTTGTTATCATTCTATTATCCATTATTTATTTCCAAAAACAAAATGTCCGCTCTATCGCATAATAAAACTCCGGATGATATTTCAGCATATAGCCGAATGTACCTGATATTCCTCTTAAAAAAGATACTGCAAAGGTATACACGGCAAGTATATACATAAATGACATTATTACTGACACCGTTTCCTGTGTCGTTGTTTGAATCGTATTTCCAACCAACAAAACTGCCACAATACATAATAAAGGTGCAATCTCCGCTGTATACCGCCATTCTACTCCCGCATTTAAAAATTCAAAAAGCATTAAAATAGCACCCGTTATTGTAATAAACAGCAACGTAATTTTTGAAAATAACTCGGATTTACCAAACCACTTTTTCCATGCAAACGGCATAAACAATATCCATAACAACGGCACTTGGCTTAACAAAGGTGTTAATCCACTTCCAACAAAAAAATTTCCCGCATAATTATTGACTGGGTTTCCAGATGATACAAATGGAAAAACTGCATAAAACTGCAATGGCTGAAAAAGTCCAAGCCATAGAAGCACTGGAATTTCATAGATTGTATGCGTATTGTGCAGCTGATCTTGCGCCGTAAGCTGGTAGGTTTGCCCAAATTCCAAAATACTGTCAAACCGCAGATAATTATAGACCGCTAACCCACTTCCAACCAAAATATATGGAATCATCAGCACGATAATATCCCTTATCCAATTTTTGGGCTTTTTTAATAAATACCGAATGCCAAAAGGAATCAACAACAGTGAATAAAACAAGAGTGGTGGTCTGCATCCAACTGCCAGCGACAGACATAACCCACCTAAAAACAATAGAATCCAATTAGCACGTCTGTTTGTATACCATACCGTAAAACACCAAAATCCCATTGCAACGAATAAAAGTCCCACAGCATACAGCACCAGATAGAATGATGGTTCGGCTGCAAAATAAAAAATACTTGTTGCGGCATTTAATATAATCAGTGCAATCCCTTCTAATCCAAACGAAATATCCGGCATAGTTGACCGAAAAATTTTGATGCTGGTAAGATCAAGAAAGATTAAATATAGGCAATACGCGATAAGCACCACAATATTACATTGCAAATATACACCTGTCAATAGTTTATATGGCACAAAAAAAAGCAATGCTGGCACAATGCCATAATAACAATAATACTTTCCATTATAATATGCTGTATCCCATGAACATACAATATGCTCTGTTTGGCGAATACTTGTATCATAAGGATTTTCCATTGCTTTTAATTCCTCACTGACTTCGATATCCAAATGAAGCTGTCCTTTTATCAAAGCATCCGTAAAATCACAGTTGTACATTAAATTCAATTTAATATCACTGTACGAATGAAAATAAATCCAAATTGCAATAAAAATAAATCCAAAACAAACACCGATTAATGCAACATTATGAACTATTGTTTTCTCTTTTGCATGAAAAAATGCAATATATCTTACCCCATAAAAAAGTGCAAGAACCATAAATATTACTATAAACCGCATAAAGGAAAACTGAAATGGAACAGGTTTATTAATTTGCAGCTTGTTGAAGCAAAAAGCATACTCTTTTTCAAGATTATCCAGCCGCAAAATAAGCTGCTGCGACTTTCCTCGAAAATGACAGGTAAACCATTTTGTTTTATCTACGCCGCTTACATATTCCCGCTCAAAACTCCGATAAAAATTTGCATTTGTTTCGTCTGTATAGCAAACTGTATAAGGCAGTACCCCGTTTGGTATATCCAAATCCAGATATACCGTTCCAATCTTGGTGTCAATATTGTTGATATGGATAAAAACAGGACTATGTTCTGTATTGTTATATATTATTTTCCCATTATCCATATCAACCTCTGCATTTGTTATTTTTAGATCCTGTAAAGTGTATGTCTTTTGCTTATAATCTCCATTATTTTTAAGCCGAAATGCATTTGCGTTGCATATCAAACATTCTATCAATATGCAGATTACAAAAATCATCACTATAACGATAGCATGTCTGCGATAGGCAGCAGATAAGATTTCCATTGTATTCTATCTCCTTTATTCCAATAATTCTATATTAAGGATATCGTTATTGGAAGATTTTTAATCCTGTCTTTACATATTTCATTGTATTTTTAACTTTTTTGTGATTGTTCCTGTAAAGTCACCTTTTCCTGTAATAGTCACTTGAACTTTATTTTTTTGCTCAGCCCCATACTCCATTGTATAATCTGTTTCTTCTTTCAACACTTTTTTGCATAAGTCAATGTAAATCCCTTGGTTTTTGTTCCTTTAATAGATACCTTGGTTATCTTCTGGGGGTGAATACTAAAATCTGCCTGTTCTTGAATTCCTTCATAGTTTCCTTTCCCCTTTATTATGACCGTCGCTGTTCCCTTGTGAAGATTATTTTTATAAGTAATCGTATAATCTTTATTCTTCTTGAGCTTTTTATTCCCTGATTTTACTGTAACTAATGGCTTTTGCAGTTTTCCGTTATATGTTTTTGCAGAAAATTGATAATTTTCCCATTAGAGGATATTTAATTATTATTAAAGACTCTCAAAAAACCGATATGCTTTTTCTTTATTGGTTATCCATCGTTAAATAATCAAGACTCACTCCTAGTGTGTCAGCAATCCCGAATGATACAGTATCAACAGTCCTCTGTATGTTACATCGCAAAGCTTCCTAGTCCTGCTCCTCCAGTCTACCTCCAGTTGCCCGCCACCATAGCATCCCATTCCTTTAAGTGCCTTTTCGACGTAGTTTGCACGGCATATTCCCTGCTCATCTATAGAATCATAAATAATATCAACCTCTTTTTTTAGCGGTGGAACAAGACTGTATAAACCACATCGGCACATATACTCTACCAAATCCAGAAATACATAATACTCTCCGCCAGTTTCTATACCCAGTTTCATACCCTCTTTATATGCACCACAACAGCCAACCAAATGCCCAATATCTATACAATAGGCAGGTGAATAATTCAAGCCTGTGTCTTTCAGTAACTTATTAAAAGAATCTGCCAGCATTGCTATATTCTCATTATTCCGCCAACTGTTTGTATGAGCCAAAATATCCAGATGATACCAACAGGGCCATTTTTCATAATCATTAAAAACATATGCGATTCCCTCGGGGTTGAGTCGCTCGGGAGGTCTCTTTCTTATTTTTACGATATCTGTCACCGATTTTATTTCAGTAACTCTTCTAAAAGATTCCAATGCCGTGGTAATTTCTTTTGTAATATCAAAGGCATCTTCATAACCAGCCCTTGCAACACAAGCAGCTTTAATGATGTCCGAGCCGGCAGCTGCGTATCTGTTGCAGTCAGTATCGCCTTCACCGAACAATTTCGGGGATATCATTTTGAATGCTTCTATTGCATTCTTCAGAACAGGAGTATCTTTATACACCAGTTTTTCGCCAAGATATTTTACACCAACCTCTTGATTTTCATATGGTCCTGCATTTTTGTTAGACCCATGAAAACCATTGCCCAACCAACCGTTTTCTTTTTGGCATGTAATGATGCTTTGGATTATTTTCTCTTGCAAAATCCTATCCTGCAAATCTCTTTTTTCGTCGTCTGTGATATTTTTCAGTATATCGTTTTTAACATGATAAACAATCGAGGGATTCGCATGCTGCACTAAAAACTCTGATATCCTGTTAAGCATGCTGCTTTGATCACTGTTGGAAGCTCGTCTTGCAGAATCCTTCATTTTCATACATGAAAGTTCTTCCATATTTTTCGTCATTCCTTTCCAAGGCACAAACAAATTGTGAAAGTTTTATCAAATTCTTTCACTCTTTTTTCTCCCTTTAATATTTGGACAATGTAATCTGATATAATTACTCTATATTAATTCACTTAGGAATTGTAAATAAATACACAAAAATCATTCCATTTTGTCTTTTTCCGTGATTTCTCTAATAACCCTGCATGGATTGCCTACAGCAAGACTATGTGGTGGAATATCTCTTGTTACAACACTACCAGCTCCAATAACAGCCCCCTCACCGATTGTTACACCTCCACAAACAACCACGTTAGCAGCTAACCAACAATTATTCTCAATGGTAATGGGTTTCGCATATTCAAGATTATATACACTGCCATTTTCTCGCAACCTGCAATTTCGTTCACTAGGGAGCAGTGGGTGCATAGGTGTAGCAAGGGTAACATTTGGACCAATCATCACATTATCTCCAACGTGGACAGGACAGACATCCAAACAAGTAAAATTAAAATTTGCCCCACTATATTTTCCAAAATATGTATTGCAACCGTAATCAAAATAGACAGGTGCCTGCAATAAAGGAATTTCTCGCGTATTCGGTAGTAATTCTTTGAGGATTTTATATTGCTTTTCGCATTCATCCTCGTCAGTCAGATTATAGTTTCTTGCCAGTTTACGTGCTTTCAAGCGTAATTGTTCCAACTCTGAATCAGATGGATCATAAAGTTGTCCTGCAAGCATTTTTTCTTTTTCAGTCACTATTTATACCTCTCTACTAAAAATTTCAATTTGTTTTCGGATTCATTATAACTCTATTCATCACTTTTTGGAATACCTGATAACATTTTTGTTTATCCTGACTAATGATTTGCAGCTGCTGGTAGGCACTTCTGATATAAGGGGCTTTTTGTGCAATCATATATAAATCCTCCCTGTCATTCCTTGTCACTCTTACGAAATGGGGGTTTTATCCCATATGGAATAAAACCCCGAAACAATTTATTCTCTATTCATTTTTAAAAAGTTCTGTCACCTTATCATTATGCTCTGCAAGCCTTGATTTTTCAGTATTCTTTTGTGTTTTACATTGTCACGTCTTTGTCACTGGCTGTCACCATTGAAAAAAAGTTCCCAAATCTCCCCAAATTCCTTTTGGCAGTTTTTTCAAAAATCTGGTAGTTTTTCCCAAAAACCCCTATTTTTCAAGCTTTCCAGCCACTCCATATCGTTCTTTCTTTTCCATAAAATACTATATATTCCATAGAAATTTATCTATTTGGTAGTTTTTTGGTAGGCTTTGCTCTTTTTCGCGTACCCACGACAGCCCTCAATCCCTTGTAAATACTACATTCTTTTTTCCAATGTACCCTTTTTACACTTCGAGTTTATAGCCCATGCCCCAGACTGTTTTGATTAAGTCACCCTTGTTTCCCATTTTGCTTCTGAGTTTCTTTACATGGGTGTCAATTGTGCGGGCATCACCGAAATAATCATAATTCCATACGCTGTTTAATATTTTTTCTCTTGAAAGTGCTATCCCTTTGTTTTCAATAAAATATGTCAATAATTCAAATTCTTTAAAACTTAAATCAATCGGTGCTCCATCAATTGTAACTACATGTGCTGCTTTATCAATAGAAATACCACCATATTCCAATATATCTTCTGCGGTAAGTTGATTTGTTCGGCGAAGGATTGCTTCAACTCTAGCTACCAAGATTTTAGGACTGAACGGTTTCGCGATATACTCGTCTACTCCCATTTCAAAACCTTGTAATTCGTCATGTTCATCTCCTCTTGCAGTCAGCATAATAATGGGAACTTTAGAGTAGTTTCGTACCTCTCTACACACCTGCCAACCATCCACTTTGGGCATCATTACATCAAGAATAATTAGCGCAATCTCCTCCTGTTGGTCAAAAAATATATCCAAAGCATCGCTCCCGTCTGCTGCCTCCAAAACTTCATAATTCTGTTTTACAAGGAAATCTTTTACTAATTTTCGCATTCTGCTTTCATCATCAACTACCAATATTTTAAGCTTATTCATGTTTATTCACCATTTTGAAAGTTTTGATGCAATTACTCATTTATTAAAAGTTCTTTTTCTTTCTCACGAATAACACGTTCTCTATCCGAGAGGTCTTTCTCCCATTGGGAATATCGATTTTGAATTACTTTCTCATAATTTAATATATTCGGATTTTTTGATCCTGTTATAGCAATTACATACATACCAACTACCAGTAACAATAAAACCACATTAAATGTTAGTGATGCCCATATGCTGATTGCTTCTTTTGTTGGTTTTACTTTTGGTTTTTTCTGGCTTACCTTTATTCGTTCTATAGTTGGCGCTGCACCCTCTCGCAGACTGTAAACACCGTACACAGGAATATTCGGTATATCCTCTATCGATCCATTTTCCCGCAGGCTGTCTTGAAGCCTTTTTAGGAATGCGTATCCGACAGGCGTTTGAAAAACACGGTTATTAACTGCCTTTTTGTACACTGCTTCCAACATTTGAGGATTATCATAATCCAGTTTACCCTCGAGATGCTCAATTCTTCCCCGTTCAGCCTTGGCAATCTTTGCATCATTCTCTGTTCCAAATTGAAATCCGCCTACAATCCATTCTTTTTTATCCGCCATTTCGCAATCCCTGTCCTTTCCTATATACTTTAAGGGGATTTTTACAGGTCTTCGATAAGCTTATAAGTCTGATGATATAATTCGTCTAATTGCTGCATTTCCTCCGCTATATTGATATTCTGCTCTCGAAGCTTTTCTACCATAGGAATCAGCAGGTGGAACATTTTGTTAATTCCAAGGTTCGATACAAACCCCTTCATGGTATGCGCACACTTAAATGCTTCCTCACAGTTGCTAGAAGCATATGCCTCTTTTAACTGTTCATAGCTTTTGTCATTCAAAAATTTTTTCAAGCACTTTTTATATAATGCCTCATTATTTAAAAATCGCTTTAAAGCTCCTTCTACATCAAATCCATTGCTTTCCAATAAGTCTTGCTCACTCTTTTCCATAACTAAAACCATGCCTTTCCCTATATTGATTTTTTTAACTTTATGCTTGCATTGTATTTTATGCTTGCATTGTATTTTATGCTTGCATTGTACTTTATGCTTGCATTAATCCACTAACATCAAGAATTAGAGCGATGCTTCCATCACCAAGCTGTGTACAGCCTGAAATACCGTGTATTTTCTTTACATAAGAAGGTATCGGTTTTACCACGATTTCTTGCGTTCCGATTAGCTCGTCAATCAATACACAAAGCTTATTTCCTTCATATTCAAGCACTAGCATTACGCCTTCATCGATATTTGTAACAGCATCTTCAAGGTCATATTTCTGGCTAAGACGCAGAATCGGATAACATTCATCGCGTATCATAATATATTCTTCACCGTTTGGTTCATTGATCAGTTTATCTTCTGTCACACGAATAAATTGTTTAATTGCGGAAGTTTCCATAACAAATTTTGTATTACCATTACGCATAACAATACCGTCAATAATTGCCATTGTCAGCGGAATTTTCATTGTCATAGTCGTTCCTTGGCCTTCTACAGATTCAATGTCCAGCGCACCGCCGATTTTTTGGATATTTTTCACAACAACGTCCATCCCTACGCCTCTGCCTGAAAACTCCGTAACAGCTTCTTTTGTTGAAAAACCGGGATATGTAATAAATTGAAAAATTTCTTTATCTGTATAATCACTTTCCATACGATTATCAGGCAAAATACCATTCTCCCAAGCCTTTTTAAACAGCTTTTTCCGATTTAGTCCCTTTCCATTATCCTTTACAGATATCCAAACTTTGCCGCCCTCATTCTTTGCTTCAAGGATAATTTTACCTTTTTCTGTCTTACCAGAGGCAGTACGTTCTTCATTCGTTTCAATACCATGATCCACAGAATTGCGTACTAAATGCATTAACGGATCGGAAATATTCTCAATAATATTTTTATCCACTTCTGTAGCATCACCTATCATTTCAAATTCAATATCTTTGCCAAGTTTTCTTGACATATCAAATATTGTTCGGTTCATTTTCTGGAATGTATTTGTCAACGGCATCATACGCATTGACATTATCAATTCCTGCATTTCTGTTGTAATTTTAGAAAGCTGTGCCGCTGCTTTCTGGAAGTTGGATAACTCCAAATCTGGTACTTGCAAGTCTGGATTCTGTAATACGGTTGATTCTGCAATAACCATTTCTCCCATTAAGTTCATTAATGTATTCATCTTGTCAATATTAACACTCATAAACGACTGCTTATGCTCTTTTTTCTTCTTCGTCTTTGTAATCTGTTTTGCTTTGCCAGCCTCCTTATGTATAACATAATCGCCTGGCTGTGGTTCTGATGCAGCAGGTGTTTCCGATGTATGTTCTTCCTCCATTGGACTTGACGGAATTGGTGCATCCGAAAAACCATGTTCAAACTCCTGCTGCGAAACTTCCATAATATCAATACTTTCTATCTCAGAAGTTGTATCAATTAACTCATGCAGTTTCTGCTCAGTAAAGTTACCACGTACAAGTATTAAAAAACCATCTTCCAAGATTTTTTTAGAAGCTTCCTCACTTACTAAAATATCCTCTGGTGTGTAATGCATATCTTCTGTGTATTCCTTTAATGCATATGTCGCAGAATATGCACGCAAATTACACATCTGTGTGTCAGAATGATATGTAATCCGAATACGAAAACACTTCTCATCCCCAGAAGCCTGTGGTGCAATGTAAAACTGATTTGGTTTCAGTACAAGTTTTTCTTCAGATTTTTTTTCTTCAACTTTAGGTTTCGGTTGTTCTGGTGCAGCACTCCCTCCTCCTTTAATGTTATCAAGGAAAGCATTCATCATAGTTATCAAATCGGAATTATCCCCATCAGGATCATTTCCATCTTTAATTTTCTCCATTTCTCCATTGATAAAATCAAGAACTTGGAAGACAATTTCTGTCAGTTCTATATGCGGCTCGGTAATCTTTCCCAGATTTTCCCTCAGATAAAAAAATATGTCTTCCAGCTTATGAGAAACCTTCATAATATTGTCATACATCATAATTCCCGATGAACCCTTAATTGTATGCATAATTCTGAAAATTTCATTAATGCTGTTCTCATCAAAAGCATCGTCATCCTTGGTTTCAAGTAGGATTTCCTCCAGTTTCTCCATTAACTGTCCGTTTTCGTACAGGTACATATCCACCATACCATCTACACTAAATTCCTCAGCCACGCCGGCACCCCTTCCACTTAAAAAACTAATTTTATAACTTTTTCTTTTTAAATAACAATAAACTCCTTATTCAATTTTATATCTATTTCGCACAATAGTCAATATTTTCTGAAATTTTTAAATATTTACCTATTATCAAACATGGATCTTATTATTAATTTTACAGAATTTTTGTTTTTTTATAAAAAACAGCTTGCATTATATCTTTTTTTTTGGTAAAATATCACTGTTGCGAGTTGAAAGACTTAGTATAGTCGAGGAGGTGCTAACGGTGGCAAAATGTGATATCTGTGGCAAAGGCGTTCATTTCGGTAATAACGTAAGCCATTCTCATAGAAGATCCAATAAAATTTGGAAGTCAAATATTAAAAAAGTAAAATGCAACATAAACGGAGCTGCTAAGAGAATTCATGTATGTACGAGATGCTTACGTTCTGGATGCGTTGAAAGAGCTTAATATTCATGGAATGAAATTGAGAAGAGAAATAACTATCTTCTCTACTTATTGCGCTGGGCATTCGTCATCTTATTGATATTTTTCCTTTGAGGCTCATGCGTATAAATAAAAAAGAAGCATTTTTGTGCTTCTTTTTTATTTATGTTTTCACAATCCTTCACATCTCATAATATTTTCTGCGAAGACTCTCATACTCTGTTTGAATTAACAAAAAGGTCTTAGTATCTCCACATTTGTTGTCTGGATGAAAAATTTTTAATAGTTCTTTATAACGTTTACGTAGTTCCATATCATTATCTACGCCGCGAAAAAAGCATGTCCCATCATATGCCCCACTCTCAAAAGAATGACTGTTATTACGCATTCCAGCCATTTTCTGCCGTTTATATTTACCTTTTTCGTGTTCAAAATTTAGGCGCTCGCATTCCAAAGCTTTTCTATCCAACGTTAACTGCTGATAGGCGTCCTCAATAATCTTCTTTTTCTTCGCTATAAAAATCTCATTGTCATCATAACGCTTTTTTAGTGTTTTGGCCTTTACATCAAGCGCAATCCGTTCTCGTTCTAAAGCCCTTTTTAAACTATGCAAATCGCGGTTAAGAGCTTCTAATTCCTCCTGCTTAGCCTGAATCCTGACTTGTTCCTTAAACATCCAATGCTTCATTGTTTTGATGTCGTCAGGAGTTTCCATTTTCATAAGCTCCTCATCAAAATCTATCATATTCCATACTCCTCATGTATTATTATAATTATTACTAACAATTACATTGTAACAAATTATAACCGATTATGATAAAAATAGCAATTAAAATTAATCCAATCCATGTTTCGCCCAAAATTATCATAAAAAGCATACCCATTGAAAAACAAATAATGGAATATCCGATTAACTTTTTCATACATATGCATCTCCTATTCCTGTTTTTGTCCGCTTATGTGTAATTATATGCAGCAGGAATTGGTTTTAGGTTTTTCATTTTATTAATATTCTTCTTCTGGAAAAGCAGTTTTAATTGCCTCGTCATCACTGGGCATATCTTTCTTTGATGTAAACCGATCGATTAAATCTGGCACCATATCAATAATCTTATTAATAGTATCTTGATTTTTAATATTTACAAGCCTTACTTGTCCGTTTTTAATTACTAAAACTGCGCTAGGTGACATTTTTCCAGTCATACCACCTGCACCGCCATCTGCTGTACCGTTGTCCTTTTTATCTTTAGAAGAAGCACCAGCACCCACGCCGAATGTTACATCTACCAGTGGAATAATGGTAGTGTCACCAAGCTGTGTCGGCTCACCAACCACTGTTTTGGATGAAAGAAAACTTTCCATTCCCTGCATCATGGTATTTACTACTCCGTTAAAGCTATTATCAGCCATAATTAACCTCCATTCATATGCTTCGCTTTATTTGCTTGATAAGTTGTTTTATATTTTTATCAAAGAAAAGAATCAGTGCAACCTTGAGATAAACAAACAGGCTGATTTTCCCTTTTAACAAAATATCGCCCTCCAATATAGTCTGCCCAAACTCTGGCACAATATCAATCCGTCCTTGGTGGAAAGGATAAAGCATTCCCCATACAGCCAATATCTCTCCCAACACAGCAGGGTCTTCAAAACCTAAATGCAAATTTACTTGAAATTTCTGCGGCGAAAGACTTTTTGCAATACGCATAAGCTGGGTTTTGCATGTACCAATTGCACGTGTCGTACTTTGTTTCTGCAATAAATCAAGATAATAATTTAAGTTATCCCGTATTTTAACTATTGTATCACATAATTTATGAAAAGTGTACTGAATATTCTCTATAAATTGCATGAATTTTCCAAAAATAATATAAAGTTTTTCAAATAATGATTTCTTATCCGCTTCGTTTTTAGATTCTTCTATTTCAACTTCCTTTATTTCAGCTTCCTCTATTTCAGCTTCCTCTATTTCTGTTTCTAGGATTTCTGATTCAAGAATTTTAGATTCAAGAATTTCAGATTCTTCTCCTTTTGTTTCCCTTACTTTCGTTCCTTCCAATTCCAATTCTTCTAAATCAGAACGTTGCCAAGATGCTGATTCTTCATTGTTGGATTCTGAATTGCCCGAATTATCCGTCGACGCAGCTTGAATTTCCGTATCTGTACCATCTGGTGATGGTTCTTCTGGGTTATAGCCAGCTTCTTTTGATTCTTTCTTTTTTTTCTTTGCCGCCTTTTTTTTGTTATCAAAAATAGGTATTCCCAATACCCGTACTGCAATATGAAGGGAAAACGCATTCTCGTATTCCATAAGGATTCTGGCAGATACAAAATGTAGCAGCCATGTTACACGACTAGATACAGTTGCTTTGCTGCTTTGATAATCACCCTCAATACGGTACCTTACAGGTATAAACAAAACCAGACAAACCACAAGAATCAGTATCCCTAAAAGAATCAGCAGAATTAATCCCAATATCTTTAGTATCGTTAATATTACTGATATCATATAATCCCCTGTTTTATTTATTAAAATAAGCTTTCACGTTATAGCTGTTTGTTGCCCTCCATACATCAAGAAGCATTTCTGAAACCAAATCTATGGCAGCAGAATACCCATTCGCTATTCCCACAATATAGGGAGCGTTTTCTTTTTTCCGAAAATAACGCTGTTTGAGCATTGCACTGTGACAGATCTCAAACAAATCATTATTTTTAGCAAGCGCGATGTAATAAATTGTAGGCTGTGGCCGCCCTGTCCGCAATTTCCATAGAATCCGATTTCGTTTATCCACAATGGACGGACTCATATATAACTTTTTATAAAAGCGCATAATTGTAACCTGCTCCTAAACGAGAAAGAAGGTCAATTTGACTGACCTTCTTTCCAAACTAACCAATCAAGCCCATTTATCGGGGCTTTATCCACTGTCTGGTTCTCCTTAAATCAAGGTATTCCTGATAAGCCCGCTCAAGAATTTGCTTTTCATTTGAAAAACGAAGTAAATGATACGCTTCATGATATTTATAATAACCTGAATCTACAAAAAATTCCTCCCGCTGCGGTCTGCTGTAATAATTATCAGCCATCATCAAATACCAATATACCTCTTTCTCGACCACATCCTGCGGCACGCTAAAGGAATATTCGCTTTTTCCAATGTACCGCATTACGGTTGCTTTCACGCCAGATTCTTCAAAAACCTCTCGAAGCGCAGTTTCTACATGTTTTTCACCTTTTTCAACAGTTCCTTTTGGAAGCACCCAGCCTTCATATCTGTTTTTAAAGTTTTTATATAGAAGCAAGATTTTGCCTCTAAATATAACTACGCCTCCGCAGCTCGTAGCTTCAATCATGGCGTTCCTCCTTATGGTGCGAGTTACAATTCAGCCTTGCTGAATTGTAACACATCAAGCAATGCGAAATCACTTCGCGATGGCTTGATGTATTGCAATCACTACGCTTTCTTATACTCACGAGCGATTAGATTTTCCTTTCTGCACAGCACGTATTGCCCGCTTATGCATTATGGGCTGTGCAGAAATTGGAAAATCTTAACGGTCGTTAGTATACATGGCTTGTATAAGCCATAATTAGCAGCATAGTGCAAAGTCCTAGGCTGAACTGTAACGGTGCGTACAATATATACTTATTTTATACTTTCCATAATGCTGATTATCTGACCTGTTTCAAATGGTTTCGTCACAAATTCAGCAGCGCCAAGTTTAATTGCGTCCAA
>Ga0224740_10067_pt1 | contig 23466 bp, 15 predicted proteins | sample LIM_E_Water_Bulk_FD_161634 | JGI IMG/M metagenome (GOLD analysis project Ga0224740, IMG submission 161634) | Enriched cells from gastrointestinal tract of the lab mouse from Pacific Northwest National Laboratory (PNNL), Richland, Washington... | ecosystem: Host-associated > Mammals > Digestive...
TGGCAGAATTAAAGGAATATCTTAATATCATCGCTCTGCCTTATGATGCGATGGCAATCAATGCGGCACTCTATTCATTAGAGAATAAAGAGGCAGTTGTCTTTTTAAACTCTGTGAAAAGACCACCTGTAAGAGAAATATGTACAATAACAACGGCAGCAGATAGCATGACGGCAGTACTTCGTCTGTATCCACCAAGTGCAGGAGGGGCGCAGTTAAGCAAGGCGCAAATTTTGGAGGAATTACAGAAAGCTAAGATAAAGTTTGGCATTGATGAGGAAGCAATCAGGAAGCTATTAGAGAAGCGGGAATATTGTACAGATATTATTGTGGCGAAAGGACAGCCGCTGACAGCAGGAAAGGATGCGGAGATTGTCTATTACTTTGATAAAAATAATGAGGCGCGGCCGGAACTAAAAGAAGACGGCAATGTAGATTTTTTTAAGCTAAATACGTTGCATAACTGTTTGAAAGGGCAAGTGCTGGCTGAAATGATACCAGAGGAAAGAGGACAGAATGGTATCGATGTATTTGGTAAGGTGAGTCCTGCTCGAGAGGTTAAAAAAGCGAAGTTTTCTTTTGGAAGAAATCTTGAGATATCGCCAGATGGACGGCAGTTAATTAGTATGGTGGATGGTCATGTATCTTTGGTAGATGACAAAGTATTTGTATCGGATGTATACAGCGTGGAGGACGTCAGTACCGCGACTGGAAATATTGACTATCAAGGTGATGTGGAAGTCAAAGGAAATGTATGTGAGAATTTCTCAGTGAAAACGCGCGGAAATGTATTTGTTCAAGGCGTTGTAGAGGGCGCTACCATTGAGGCAGGCGGAAATATTGTGATTGCACGTGGAATGCATGGGCAAAACAAAGGTAAGCTGAAAGCAGGCGGTAACGTGATTGCGAAATTTATTTCTGCTGCGCAGGTAGAAACAGGCGGATATGTGGAAGCAGAACAGATATTAAATGCAAAGGTAAATGCAGGAACATCGGTTTTTGCAGAAACCGGAAAAGGATTAATTACCGGAGGCAAGGTAACAGCGAAATCGTCAGTTAATGTAAAAAACGCAGGTTCTCCAATGGGAACGGCTACCATTATCGAAGTGGGAGCAGATCCAGAGGCAAAAAAACGGCTTGTTGCATTGCAAAAAGGTGTCGGTGAAAAGTCTAAAAACATTTCAGAGTTAAGAAAGACGTTGGATAATGCGGGGAAAATATTGAAAACAGCTTCAAAACCCACAGTAGAGCAAATTAAAAAATTTAAGACTTTACAGGAAACATTGACAAATTTACAGGCACAGCTGCAGGAGGATCTGAAAGAAATAGAGAGACTTGACAGTATGCTGAAAGGCGAAGGGAACGCATACATCAATGTCAAGGGTACTATGTACCAAGGAGTTGTGGTGGGCATTTCCGGCGCTACAATGACTGTAAAAAATGAATATATTTTTTGCCGTTTAGTAAAAAAAGGTGCAGATATAGCCTCTACAAATTTGTAGGGGCTATTGCCTTTTTGCGAAAAATATATTAGAATAAGACAGATATTAACGAGGAGCAGTAGAGAAAATAACAAGAAAGTTGTGGGAATATCGTTTATATTGTGTATCGCATAAAGTGGGAAATGTGCTATGCGGATAGGGGGGATTATATGGCAATTAGTCCAGTATTGCTGAATGGTACGATTCAGCAGACAGATAGTGTTTTGCATAATCAGGTAAAACAGATAGAAAAGGGAATGGTCGATCAAGGAAATATACAGGCGCAGGAAGTTAAGAAAGAACAGCAGAAAGCAACACAAGTAGTGCAGGCGGAAAATGCCATGTTTATGGAGGAACGATATGATGCTAAGGAAAAGGGGCATAACAGCTATGAGGGTGACGGCGGCAGGCAGCGCAAAAAAAGTAAAAAAGATGGTAAGGTAGTAAAAAAGCCTACAGCGGGCAGATTTGACATGAAAATATAAATCGGCAGAACTCTGATACATTGTAGAATACACAAATACAGTACATAAATACATAGAAGGGAAAGGTTTGGTTAAGTTCATGAATTGGATGGAGATAGCATTGCTGATATTCGGAGCAGGCGCATTTGTAGGAAGTTTTTTGATTTCAGGGAAGTCAAAAGATGAAGAGGAAGGACAGCAGGTAGATCTTGAGCTTATTAGAGATATTATTGAAAAGGAAATGGGAGATGCAAAACAGCGTGTGGCTGAGGTTGTGGATGAAACATTGGAGTACGCAGTCGAAAAGACAGAACGTGCCTCCGAGCGTATTTCCAATGAAAAGATTATGGCAATCAGCGAATATTCGGAAACCGTGCTTTCCGATGTAAATAAGGCGCATCAAGAAGTCATGTTTCTCTATGATATGCTCAATGATAAGCATAATAATTTAAAAGAAACCATAAAGCATGTTGACAAAACGGCAAAGGAAGCGGAAGAAGCCGCAAATGCAGCCGCAGTTGCTTTGGCAGCCAAAGCAAGAAGTGAGGCAGAGAACGGACAAAAAGAAATAGACGAGCGAACTGCACAATATGAGCGCGCTGCACAGGAAAAAGCTGCTCGTGAAAAAGAATATGCGCGCAGACAAATGGCAAGATTGATTCTGCCTATGCAGCAGGAACTTCCAATGCACCGTCAACCGGAAGTGAATGCAATGAATATGCAGATGCAGATGCTTGCACAGAAGCCACAGAATATGCCAGAACAGGAAAAGCCAACAGAATTAAAGCCGCTGGTAGTAAAAAATGTGGAAATTGTATCGGCAGATATTGTAAATTCGTCCAATATGCAGCCAGTTTCTGCTAATACAAATGTTAGTCAAGTAAGCGCAGTGGATTTGCAGACGCTTGGAATGCGGCCTGAAGATATGAAGGTAGTTGAAGTGAAGCCAGCGGAAATCCGTCAGGTAGAGGTCTATTCTTTCGCAGAACAGGCACCAAGAGTCGAGCGTCCGGTAAAAAAAGAATCGCAGGCATCGTCGTTTGAGCATTCTATTTCAATGGCAAAGAAACCATCCGTATCGTCTGTTGACAATTATAAAGAAAATTTTGTGGAAGCACCAATAGCAGAGGAGAATCAGGAAAATAACAATGATAGAATTTTGAAGCTGCACAATGAAGGAATGTCTTATGTGGATATTGCTAAGGAACTTGGACTTGGCGTGGGTGAAGTTAAGCTTGTGATTAATCTGTTTAAAGGGGCAGTTTAAATTTGTAAAACAGTAAGCAGAAGATGGGAAAGGGCAGAGGAAGCAATGAAACTGAAATATTATTTACGCGGACTTGGAATTGGGATTCTTGTTACAGGGCTGATTATGGGAATATCCAATAAAAAAGCTGTTTCGCAGGCAAAAGATGAAGTACGCAAGGTTTATGAGCAGGAACTGCGGGAACAGGAAACCGGCGAAGCATTATCTGACCAGATATCGGAGGCGTCTGATGAAAACGAAGAATCGCAAGAATCGCCTTCCGTGCAGGAAACAGCAGGTCAAGAACTGGCACAGCAGAATCCGTCAATGAGCGAAACGGAAGAAGGCAGCAATACAGGTACAGAAGAAGTGAGCATAGAGAACGATACTAGAGCCGAGGAAGATGCAAGTAAAATAGATAATACAACTGTAAACAGCGAATCGAATAAGCCGGAAAATGCAGGTACTGACAGCAGTCAAGAAGCAAACGGCGGGAATGGCAGTCAGATAGTGATTGATGCAGATAACAACGATACAAATAACAACGATACAAATAACAACGATACAGATAACAACGATACAAATAACAACGATACAAATGACAACGATACAAATAACAATGATACAGATAACAATACATCTAAGGACAGTGTTAAAATCAAAGTATCTGGCGGCGATGATTCCGGTGTTGTATCAAGAAAGCTGTACAATGCAGGATTAATTGAGAATGCAACAGAGTTTGATGCATTTTTAATGCAGCATGGATATGACAAAAAGATTGCAACTGGTGAGAAAACGTTTTATACAGGTGAAAGCTGGCAGGAAATTGCAGAAAAACTAATAAAAAATTAGGAAAAGTCAAAAAGGCTCTTGCAAAAGAGTCTTTTTTGTATTATAATTTAAACGTTGTGGCTGTATAGAAATATGTGGTACCAACAGCATCTAAAACAAAATTCACGTTTGCTGATTTGCGGCCCATGCCCATAAACGCTGGGGTAGCCCGTAGGGAAGAAGCAGGCGGCAGAGCGGTATAACCGCAGAAAATGGAGGTAAACTATGAGCGTTATTTCAATGAAGCAGTTATTGGAAGCAGGTGTACATTTCGGACACCAGACAAGAAGATGGAACCCGAAAATGGCTCCTTATATCTTTACAGAGAGAAATGGTATTTATATTATTGATTTGCAGAAATCTGTAGGTAAGGTTGACGAGGCTTATAAGGCAGTTGCAGATATCGTAGGACAAGGCGGTACCATTCTTTTTGTCGGAACAAAGAAGCAGGCGCAGGATGCAGTTCGTACAGAGGCAGAGCGTTGTGGAATGTTCTATGTAAACGAGAGATGGTTAGGTGGTATGCTTACCAATTTTAAAACCATTAGAAGCAGAATCGCAAGGTTAAAGGCAATTGAAACAATGTCTGAGGATGGTACATTTGATGTACTTCCTAAGAAAGAAGTTATTAAACTTAAGAAAGAATGGGAAAAGCTGGAGAAAAACCTTGGTGGTATTAAAAATATGACAAAGATTCCTGATGCGATTTTCGTTGTAGATCCGAAGAAAGAACGTATCTGTGTACAGGAGGCTCATACACTTGGTATTCCTTTGATCGGTATTGCTGATACAAACTGCGATCCAGAGGAATTGGACTATGTAATTCCGGGAAATGATGATGCGATTCGAGCAGTAAAATTAATTGTTTCCGCTATGGCAGATGCTGTAATTGAAGCTAACCAAGGAGAGATAATGACAGATGCGCCGGACGAAGCAGTAGTCGAGGAAGAAGCAGTAGTAGAAGAATAAATATAATCCGCGTTCGGAAGATAATAAATGAGGAGGATATCGAAATGGCTATCACAGCAGGAATGGTAAAAGAATTAAGGGGAATGACCGGTGCCGGAATGATGGACTGCAAGAAGGCACTAAATGAAACAAACGGCAATATGGATGAAGCTGTGGAATATTTAAGAAAAAATGGACAGGCTAAAGCTGAAAAGAAAGCAGGCAGAATTGCAGCAGAAGGTCTTTGCAAAGTTTTAGTCGAAGGTGATAAAACAGCAGCGGTTGTAGAAGTAAACTCGGAAACAGACTTTGTTGCTAAGAACGAGGAATTCCAGAAGTTTGTTGCAGCGGTTGCAAAGCAGGCGCTTGCAACATCCTCAACAGATATTGATGCATTTTTGGCTGAGAACTGGAATGAAGATTCTTCTAAGACAGTAAAAGATGCATTAGTTGAGAAAGTTGCTGTTATCGGGGAAAATCTAACGATTAGACGTTTTGAGAAAGTAGTTGCAGAGAATGGCTGTGTAGTATCCTATACACATGGCGGCGGCAGAATTGGCGTTATTGTAGAAGCAGAAACAGCCGTTGTTAATGAAACCGTTAAGGAAGCACTTGTAAATCTTGCAATGCAGATTGCGGCATTATATCCTAAGTATATTTCCACAGAGGAAGTGTCTGAAGAATATAAAGCACATGAGAAAGAAATTCTTATGGAGCAGATTAAGAATGATCCAAAGATGGCAGGTAAGCCGGATAAGGTGATTGAGGGTGCTGTAAACGGCAGACTTGCAAAAGAACTCAAAGAAGTATGTCTGTTAGAGCAAGTATATGTAAAGGCAGAGGACGGAAAGCAGACTGTAAAGCAGTATGTTGATACAGTTTCCAAAGAAGTTGGCACAGACATTACAATTAAGAAATTTGTCCGCTTTGAAACAGGTGAAGGTCTTGAGAAAAAGCAGGATGATTTCGCAGCAGAAGTAGCAGCACAGCTTGGATAAAGTAGACTATTTTTGCAATTACAAACTCTTGCAGATAACGCTTTACAGCGTTGTTTGCAGGAGTTTTCTTGTTACGTTTCGAATCATGCGCCAAAATACTTGTACTTTAGCATTTCTTTATAGAAAGCCACTAGTATCAAACAAATTTCTTTACATAAACAAGAATTGTATGATATAATCAAGTTAAAACAAGGTTATATTATTGATAAGAAAACAGTGCGTTTTCTAAACATATCAGATGAAACAAGGGCAAGGCAGATTTCAGCGGATATCGTAAAGGAAATTGATTAGAATAATTCAGTACTTATGTATAAGGGCTTATCATAGATGACAAAAGTTATTTGACAAGCAAAATATGTTGTGATTTTAGGCATATTATAAGGTTTGGCAGCATATACCGATTCCAGTATTGGCGGTTTACAGTGCGGAAGGCAGAAATGGGGTATAATATGACACATAAAGAAAAAGCAGAACAGCTTTTGCACCAGCAATATCACTGTTCACAAGCATTATTTGGAGCATTTGCGGATGAGCTTGGTGTGGATTTAAAGACAGCGTTTAAAATCAGTACCTGTTTCGGCGGTGGTATGCGTCAGGGGGGTATCTGTGGATGTGTTACCGCATCGTTGCTGGTACTGGGAATGGCATTAGGCTTTTACGACCCTCAAGACAGAGAACGTGAGGTATATGGCAATAAGAAAACAGAGGAATTTATCCAGCGTTTTACAGAGAAAATGGATGGTGTAGTGAATTGCCGTGATATATTAGGTCAGGATATTTCCAAACCGGGGGGAATGGCGGCAATCCGCAAAGAGGGCTTAATTTTACATAAATGTCCCAAGATTATTAATATTAGTATTGAGATATTGGAGGATATGCTTGCGGAGCACTTCAAAAACACCGTGGAAAGCAGTATTGATTTAGAGGATTTATCACAGAGTGATGAGTTGCAGAGTGTTTTAAAGGGAGTCAGCAGACTGCGGCGTTTTCGCAGACAGGTGAATAACCTGATATTTTCTTCGACAAAAGAAGTGGGTTTTATCCAGTTTGACATCCGCAAGTTTAAGATTATTAATGATTTGTACGGCGAAAAGTTCGGTGATGAGATTCTCGATTTTGTGCGCAAAGAATTAGAAAAAGCCTGCAATGAAGATCAGCTTTTTATTAATTTGCGCAGTGATGTGTTTATGGTAGTGACGGAATACGAGAAGGAAGAAGAACTTGTGGATTTTATTCACAAGCTGGATGCAAATATCAACAATTACCGTGATGTTAAGCTTCAGATGTCGTATGGTGTTTATACGGTGGAAGATAAGGAAATGGAATTGCGGCAGATGGAAGATCGTGCAGCAATGGCTAGAAAGGCGTCAAAAAACAATATTTTAACAAAGATTTTATTTTATAAAGAGCAGTTTAAAGAGTCGCTTTATAATAGGAAATTTATTGAAGAAAATATGCAGGCGGCAATTACCGAGCGTCAATTTATGATGTATTTACAGCCAAAGTATAGTATTGCAAAAAATGAAATTATTGGAGCAGAGGCTTTGGTGCGCTGGCGTCATCCAGAACGTGGTATGATTTATCCCGATCAGTTTATTCCGATTATAGAGGAAAATGGTTTTATTCGTAAAGTGGATTATTATATTTGGGAAGAAGCATGCCGCTTTATTAAAAAGTGTGAGAATGCTGGACTGCTGCCATGCCCGATTTCTGTAAATGTATCAAGAGTACATTTGCGGGATGATGAGTGTATTCAAGTACTCGCCGATATGATAAAGAATAACAATATATCTAAAGAACTGCTGGAATTGGAAATAACAGAGTCTGCAGATAATCAGCAAGTCAGCATGAAGGCGCTGCAGTTAAAAGAGGAGGGCTTTACATTGTTGATGGATGATTTTGGAAGTGGTTATTCTTCCTTAAATATTTTGTTAGAAACACCATTTGACGTAATTAAGCTGGATAAGAAATTTATGGAAAATATGATGGTTTCCAGCAAAGGCAGGCTGATATTGGAACAGATTGTATCCATGGCAAATAAGCTTGAACTTGGGCTTTTGGCGGAGGGTGTTGAAACAAAGGAACAGATTGAACAATTGCAAAGCATTGGCTGCGATCAAGTGCAGGGATATTATTATGCTAAACCCATGCCAGAGGAGGAATTTTTTGCACTTTTGCAGAAGCAGCAGGCAGGATAATATAATTTCTTGGGAAAAATTAGAAATTATGTTGGCAAACACTAAAATTTGCCAATAACGCTAACTTACAAGCATAATTATCTTAGGACATATAGCAAAATTTATCGCTCGTGAATATAAAAAGGGATTGTCGGAAAATAACATTTATGTACAACACATACAATTATTTCCTGACATCCCTTTTTCGTTAGAAACTATTAATAGCAAATTAGAAAATAGTAAAATTTGTCCGATGTACAACGACAAGTTCGAAGTTTTATAATAACTGTACGCCTTTGCGCTTACATTCATCCAAAATATCCTCTGGCCATAGAGAGGACTGTACTTCACCGATATGTGCTTTGCGCAGGAAAAACATACAAATGCGTGACTGTCCGATACCGCCGCCGATGGTATATGGAAGTTCTTCATTAATTACGGCTTTTTGATAGGGCAGTGCAGCGCGTTCGGTACAGCCCGATTTCTCCAATTGTGAGAGTAGGGAAGTTTTGTCTACGCGGATGCCCATAGAAGATAATTCCAGTGCAATATCCAACACAGGATAATATACAACAATATCGCCGTTTAATTCCCAATCGTCATAGTCTGGTGCGCGTCCGTCGTGCGGCTTTCCGTTTTCCATTTTGTCACCGATTTTCATAATAAAGACAGCACCTTTTGCCTTAGCAATATAGTATTCACGCTCCTTGGGCGTATAGTCAGGAAATATTTCAGCTAGTTCCTGCGTCGTTACGAAGAATATTTTGTCAGGAAGAATTTCTTCGATGTAGTCATACTGAATTGCCATATATTTTTCAGTGTTTTTCAGGCATTTGTATACAATATTGACGATATATTTTAGAGTTTCAAGATTGCGGGATTCCTTGCTGATAATTTTTTCCCAATCCCATTGATCAACGAAAATCGAATGAATATTATCGGTTTCTTCGTCGCGGCGGATGGCGTTCATATCGGTATAGATACCCTCTCCAAGTGTAAAACCGTATTTTTGCAGCGCATAGCGTTTCCATTTCGCAAGGGACTGCACCACTTCTGCAAGCCTGCCATTCTGTTCGAGAATATCGAAAGAAACAGGGCGTTCTACACCGTTTAAGTTGTCGTTTAAGCCTGACTGCGGGTCGACAAAAAGCGGTGCGGATACACGTGTCAGGTTCATATGCTGTGCAATCTGATTTTGAAAAAAGTCTTTTACGGTTTTAATAGCAATCTGCGTGTCGTGCAGATTTAAAGCTGATGTATAATTGTCTGGAATAACTAAATTTTTCATGTGATTCCTCCATTTTCGCTTATGCCTTGTCTGTAAGCGTATTTTTTCCTTAACAGTATCTCACTTTTTGCCGCGAAAAGCAATAGAAAACAATTGAAACAGTTACATTATTTTGATATAATCAAAAAATAGCTGTGTACTGCTGCGGCATAAGTAAAGAGAGGAGAACGAACAAAATGGAAAAAGTGACACAAGATATTTTAAATGTTGGCGTAAATGACAGGGATATAACGCTGTTCGAGGGACAGTATACTGTGGAAAACGGAATGGCATATAATTCTTATGTAATATTGGACGAGCAGACGGCGATTATGGATACAGTGGATCCGCGTGCAACAAAGGAATGGCTTGCAAATGTTGAGGAAGCGCTTGGTGGCAGAAAGGCGGATTATCTAGTAATACAACATATGGAGCCTGACCATGGCGGAAGCATTTTGCAGCTAATGGAATTATTTCCGAATATGAAACTGGTTGGCAATGCAAAGACATTTCCGATGCTGGCGCAGTTTTTTGATGTAAACACGGAAGGGAAAATGGTGGTGGTAAAAGAGGGTGATACGCTTTCTTTGGGAAAACATACATTACAGTTTTTTATGGCGCCAATGGTACACTGGCCAGAGGTTATGGTAACATATGATCAGGCAGATAAAGTATTGTTTAGCGCTGACGGGTTCGGCAAATTCGGCACACGCGATGCAGAGGAAGACTGGACGTGTGAGGCAAGAAGATATTATATTAATATTTGCGGCAAATATGGTGCACAGGTACAGGCACTCTTGAAAAAAGCTTCCACACTGGAAATCAATACAATTTGCCCGCTGCATGGGCCAGTGTTAACAGAGAATCTTGCTTATTATATTGAAAAATATATGATTTGGAGCAGCTATCAGCCAGAAGATGAGGGTGTGGTGGTTGCATATGCATCTGTGCATGGTCATACAGCGAAAACAGCGGAGAAATTTACGGAGATATTGGAGGCAAAAGGAGCAAAAAAGGTAGTACTTTTTGATTTATGCCGTGATGATATTCATGTAGCAGTGGAAGATGCTTTTCGGTATAGCCATTTAGTGCTTGCAGCAGTTACATATGATGGCGGTGTATTCCCGGCAATGGAGAATTTCCTAAATAAACTTAAATCCAAGAACTTTCAGAAACGTACGGTCGGTATTATTGAAAACGGTTCATGGGCTCCAATGGCAGGCAAAACCATGAAATCAATGCTAGAAGGATTGAAAGAACTAACGATATTGGAACCAGTAGTGACGGTGAAATCCGCACTGAAAGCAGAGAATCTTCCGCAGCTTGAAGCATTGGCAGAGCGTGTGTTGGCGTAATTATACTAAGGAACTGTAGAAAAATAAGTGACACATCTTGCTTGTCTATTTCTCCAATCTTGCAGGAGAAAAAGCCTCGCCGTAGCCCGCTACGCCTACGTTTTTTCTCCTACAATCTTGAAGAAATATCCTGCGCAATCTGAGCACGTATTTTCCTACAATTCCTAAGGAACTGTTAAATTACGCATGACAATTACTTGTCACAAGTAATTCCTGAATGTAAGAATAATTGTTTTTGAGTATAGTTAAGCAGGACAGTTGTAGACACAAATAACTGTTCTGCTGTTTTTTTACAAAATTTTCTAATTTATCGTTGACATATACTTTATACGGGTATATACTATACCTATAAAAATTAGGAGGATAACCCAAAAATGAGTACAAAAAACATTAACAAACTTGACACCAGCAACGATCTGACACAACAAATCAATGATGAGGAAGACTTTAACGAATCTGTGCAGACACATAAGCACAAAAAGCGTTCTGGGGAGGAGCAGAGAAGTCTTGAAAACCGATTAAGCCGTATTGAGGGTCAGGTGCGTGGCATTAAGCGCATGATCGATCAGGACGCTTACTGCATTGATGTACTTGTGCAGGTGGCAGCCGTAAACGCCGCACTTAACAGTTTCAGCCGTGTACTGCTTTCCGAACATATTAGAACCTGTGTAACACAGGATATTAAAGAGGGAAAAGACGAAACAATCGAAGAACTGCTTGCAACATTACAGAAATTAATGAAGTAATTTAATTTCAGTATTAAATCTTAAAATCAAGTAATTCAATTTCAGTATTGAAAACCTAAAATGAAGTAATCCAATCTAAGCATTGAAATTTCAAAATGGGAAATACTATATGTAGTATTAAAATAATTCCTAATATGGCAAAGACAAGGAAAAAGTAAGTTTGAAAGAAAATCTACTTTTATTCAATTAAATATACAATAAAATTCGTAAGCAGGATTTCATTGTCAAGAATGTTTGATTGGTATGCGTGCAAAGCACGCTGGGGGTATAAAATGGAACAATATGTTGTAACGGGAATGAGTTGTGCTGCGTGCAGTGCGCGTGTGGAAAAAGCAGTATCGAAACTTTCGGGGGTGGAAAGCTGCTCTGTCAGCCTTTTAACTAATTCAATGGGTGTACAGGGCAGCGTAAGTCCTGCAGAAATTATAAAAGCAGTAGAAGAAGCTGGATACGGCGCTTCTCTTAAAAGCAGTGCCGCATCTAGGCAGACACAAGGGCAGGCGGCAGAACAAGAAGAATTGCTCCGTGACAAGGAAACCCCCGTTTTAAAACGCAGACTTTATTATTCCATTGGCTTTTTAATCGTACTGATGTATTTTTCAATGGGACATATGATGTGGAATTTTCCCGTTCCGCAGTCGTTAGCTGAGAATCATATCGCAATGGGATTGATACAGCTGCTGCTGACGATTGCCGTAATGGTGATAAATCAGAAATTTTTTATCAGCGGGTTTAAAAGCTTGTGGCATCGTGCGCCGAATATGGATACGCTTGTGGCTCTAGGCTCTACGGCAGCGTTTGGATACAGCACATATGCGTTGTTTGCCATGACACAAGCACAGCTTACAGGCGATCATGCGGCAGTTATGGATTTAATGCATGAGTTTTATTTTGAGTCTGCTGCAATGATTTTAACGCTGATTACAGTAGGAAAAATGTTGGAAGCGCATTCCAAAGGGAGAACTACGGATGCACTCAAAGGATTAATGAAAATTTCGCCGAAAACGGCAACAATTATTCGGAATGGGATAGAAACGGAAGTAGGGATTGCAGAGGTATCCAAGGGCGATATTTTCGTGGTAAGACCGGGCGAAAGTATACCAGTAGATGGGATTGTGCTGGAAGGCAGCAGCGCAGTCAATGAGTCGGCGCTGACTGGTGAAAGCATCCCCGTTGACAAAAACAGTGGTGATAAAGTATCGGCTGCGACAGTGAATCAGTCTGGATTTATCCGTTGTGAAGCAACACGGGTCGGAGAAGATACAACACTGTCGCAGATTATTAAAATGGTAAGCGACGCAGCGGCAACGAAAGCACCGATTGCAAAGGTAGCAGATAAAGTTTCTGGCGTATTTGTACCAGCAGTAATTGCAATTGCGGCAGTTACAATATTTGTATGGCTTTTGGCAGGGCAGTCAATCGGCTTTGCGCTTGCAAGAGGAATATCTGTTCTGGTAATTAGCTGCCCATGTGCACTGGGGCTTGCGACACCAGTTGCGATTATGGTAGGAAACGGCATGGGTGCGAAAAACGGCATAATGTTTAAGACCGCCGTTTCGCTGGAAGAAGCCAGCAAGGTGACAATTGTTGCACTTGATAAAACGGGAACTATTACCAGCGGCGAACCAAAAGTGACAGATTTAATACCTGCAAAAGATATTAGAGAGGAACAACTCATAACGTTTGCCTACGCATTGGAACAAAAAAGTGAGCATCCTTTGGCAAAAGCTGTTTTGGAATATGCCAAGAAAAAGGGAATAACAGCGCAGGAAGTGACAGATTTTGCGGCACTCGCTGGAAATGGTTTAACGGCAAAACAGGGAAAAGATATTCTATACGGCGGAAATGCCGCTTTTATCCGTACAAAAGCGGAGATATCCAAGGAATTTCTAAACCGCTCACAGCAGCTATCGGAACAAGGAAAAACACCGCTATTTTTTGCACGAAATCATCAGCTTGTGGGAATAATCGCTGTTGCGGACGTGATAAAAGAGGACAGTCCAGGCGCAGTAAAGGAATTGCAAAATATGGGGATTCGTGTTGTAATGCTGACAGGTGATAATGAGCGGACAGCAAAGGCAATCGGCGCACAGGCTGGCGTTGATGAAGTAATCGCTGGTGTACTGCCTGACGGCAAAGAAAGCGTAATCCGTGCCTTAAAGGATAAAGGGAAAGTTGCTATGGTTGGCGATGGCATTAACGATGCACCAGCACTGACAAGAGCCGATATTGGTATTGCCATTGGCGCAGGGACGGATATTGCCATTGATGCCGCAGATGTTGTATTAATGAAAAGCAGATTAAGCGACGTTCCCGCAGCGATCCGCCTAAGCCGAGGGACACTGCGCAATATTCATGAAAATTTATTCTGGGCATTTTTCTATAATGTAATTGGAATCCCGCTGGCAGCAGGCGTTTGGTATCCAATCTTCGGCTGGTTATTAAATCCGATGTTTGGCGCAGCAGCAATGAGCCTGTCAAGTTTCTGCGTTGTGACAAATGCGCTTAGACTAAACCTTCTGGATATGCATAATCCTGCAAAAGACAAAAAACTGCACAAGGCGAAAAGGAAACCAGAGCCAGCCGCTATTATAGAGAATAACCAATCAGAGCAAGAAAGCAATCGTTTAGACAACACAATGCAAAACAATTATAATATAGAAAGTAATAAAATAGAAAGCAACAGAATAGAAAGTAACAAAATAGAAAGTAACAAAATAGAAAGTAACAGTAATATAGAAAGCAATAATAATATAGAAAATAACAATAATTCAAAAAACAATCAATTACAATTGGAGGGAAATGAAATGACAAAGACATTAAAAATTGAAGGAATGATGTGCGGGCACTGTGAGGCAAGAGTAAAGAAATGCTTAGAAGCGCTAGAGCAGGTAACACAGGCACAAGTCAGCCACGAAGCAGGCACAGCCGTAGTCAGTCTGTCTGCCGATATCTCCAACGAAGCACTCGCCAAAGCCGTTGAAGAACAAGACTATAAAGTGCTTGCAGTAGAATAAAAGCGACAGATCATTTTAAGATATTGCGCTTCTTGTAAAATTTGTAAGGAAACGCAATAATTAAGATGTATAAAAGCAGGGATGCTCTGGCTTTGCAAAGAGTCAGAGCATCTTTTGGAAAGGGTTTCAATAAATTTAAAAAATACATAGATATTCTTCTTAAATAGGTTTCCTTATCAATTGATTTATGCTATAATCTTAATAATTTCTTAAAAACAAGCCCCAGTGCTTATAACACATAGGAGAGAAGAATCAGATGCATACAAAAAATACGATTTTAGTAGTAGACGACGAGGAAATGATCAAAAGAAAATTGGTGGATGTGATAGCGGGAGAGTATGACGTAATGGAAGCCTCAAACGGCAAAGAAGCATTAGAGCTGTTAGCAGAGCATTTGAATGAGATAGCAGTGATTGTGCTGGATTTGGTGATGCCCGTTATGGACGGCTTTGCATTTATGGAGGAATTCCGCAAGCATGAGGAATATGAAAATATTCCTGTCATTGTTGCAACTTCCAACGAGGACGAATATTCTGAGAAACGCTGTTTAGAGGCAGGTGTATGGGATTTCGTAATGAAACCCTACAATCCTGTCTTGTTGCAGTTCCGAATTAAAAACGCAGTAGAGAAAAGCCGCATGATTATGGCGGAGCGGGATTCTGTGACAGGACTTTACTCCAAATATAAGTTTTATCGTTCTGTGCGGCAGATGCTTTCCGAAGCAAGCGATCAGACATTTGCCTTTATCCGTTTTGATATTGACCGTTTCAAAATGATCAACAATTTTTACGGCATTAAAGAAGGGGATAAAGTATTAAAAAGCATTGCGTCAGAATTGCGTCGCATCGAAACTGTGTTTGATAATTTTATTTATGGCAGGCTTGAAAATGACGTATTTGCGGTTTGTATGCCGTTTAAGGAAGAAAATATTGATTTGCTTGCAAATGCGTTGCAGATTAATATGAAAAAAGTTAACAAGGATTACAATATTAAAGTTTCATGCGGTGTTTACGTTATTAAAGATTATAATATGGACGTGTCGGAGATGTATGACAGGGCATTTCTGGCGGCAAAAAACTGCAAAGGCAAGTTTGTGCAGAGCGTGGCGTATTATGATGAAAGTATGATCGAAAATATGCGTCAGGAACAGTTTATTATTAATGAAGTAAACAAGGCACTTGAAGAAGAACAATTTGAAGTATATTTACAGCCAAAGATTAATTTAGTAACCGATCGTTCCTACGGTGCAGAAGCGCTTGTCCGCTGGATTCATCCCCAGCGCGGCATGATTTCGCCGGGTGAATTTATTCCGATATATGAGAGAAACGGCATTATAGGAAGGCTGGATTATTATATGTGGAGTCACGTGTGCAAGCTGCTTCGTAAGTGGCTTGACGAGGGGAAAAATCCCAATCCGATTTCTGTGAATGTGTCGCGTGTAAATATATATAATCCGCGGCTGGTGGAGATTTTCAAGAAATTAATTACAGAGTATCAGATTCCGGCACATCTGCTCAATTTGGAACTGACAGAAAGTGCGTTTATGGAAGACCAAAATCTGGTTATGACGACAATGAGTAAGCTCCATAAGCTTGGCTTTAAAATTATGATGGATGATTTTGGCAGTGGTTATTCGTCATTGAACGTGCTCAAAGATATGGAAGTGGATTATCTAAAAGTGGATATGAAATTCCTGCAGCAAGATCAAGGATTTAACGGCAAAGGCGAGAAAGTGCTGACATCGGTTATTAGAATGGCGAAATGGCTGCATCTGCCCTCGATTGTGGAGGGCGTCGAAACAATGGAGCAGGTTGATTTCCTGAAATGTATCGGCTGCGAATACGCACAGGGCTATTATTATGCAAAACCTATGCCAATCGCGGATTATGAAGCGTTTATTGCCCATGAGGAAGAAATGGGTGCGAAAATCGGTGCAAACGATAATACAGGGATTGTTGGGGAATTATGGAATACGCGTTCCAGCGTCAGCCTGTTTTTTGATATGTTGGATGTACCAGTTGCAATTTATGAGTATCGAAAGGATAAATTAGAACTACTTCGTTCCAACAGCAAATATGATACGGTAATCGGATTGGAAGGGGAACTTGATGAATCAGAGCGTGACCGCCGTATGGAGGAGGAACGGCTGATTTTGCAGGAAGCGTTTGAAAAACTTGCGGTTGGTGATTTCTGTGAACCAATGGAGTATGAAATCAGTGATGATATTTGGTACCGCTTGACAGCAAAGATGGTTGGCAAGCGCGAAGATACAATGATAATGATGGTGACTTACAACGTTATCAGCAACTATAAATAAGAAAAAACAAAGCATAACACATACGAATATAAGTTCTTACGCGTATTGCAAAAAGGTAAGACCGCTTGTAATAAAATTTGCTTTTTTTGACAAAAATGTATTTACAGTTGACAAAAACAATAGTATAATAAGAAAATAGATGCAATGAACAAGTTGTAAAATATTTAAAAAGACCAAAAAAGGAGGAATTTTTAAGAAACTGAAAATTTTGTAAAAAATAAGCAAATATACTCAAAGTCCAGAGGATTTGCTTATGCTGACGTTATAGAAGTCGAAAATGTCGAGAACAAACCAATACAAGTTGCAATAGTCTTGTTAATTATAGGGTAGAATCTTGATGGTAACATTTGGACAATGGTTAAGCCCAAGAACTAAGGGCAAATGAAATATTAAACAAAAATTAGGAAAGGAAAAGCTATTTAGATGAGAACTAGTAACTATAATTCGTGAGAATATAGCAAATCATCTAGCATATATTTGTATATGTTTTTAGTAGCAGCGTGACATTCAATGATCAAGTACATGATAAGTGAATCAGAAAACAAAATTATGGAGTTTTTATGGGATCAGGAAGATGGCAAATATTTTAATGAAATTATGACATATCTGAATACCAAGTATGACAAAAACTGGAAAAAGCAGACAGTAAATACTTTTATTAAAAGATTGACAGACAAAGGCTTAATTATTTCCAAGGTAAGCAAGGGAAGCAATAAGCAGTATTTCCCTGCCATCAGCTATAATGAGTTTAAGAAGGGCGAAGCAGAGTCTATGCTGAACCAGCTTTATCAAGGTTCTGTATTCTCATTCTTGTCTGCGCTGACAGGTGGAAAAAAGATTGATTCGGAGGTTGCGGAGAGTCTTAAGAAAATATTAGAGGAAAAATAAATGCCACTATTATTAACAATGGCGTTATGCGGCAGTGTTGGTACTCTTATTTATTTTATTTTAAGTCCTTTGACAACGCGGTTTTTTTCATTACAATGGAGAAGAATATATCTTATTTGCTGTATTTTATGCTATTTAATACCTTTCCCTTGTATTTTGACACAGTATAAAAATTGGATTTATAAAATATTGTCACGGTTTCTGTTACAGGGAACCGTGGGTGATCCAGCATTTGTTGATATAACGAATAATGCATTTCAAGTAACAGAACAGGGAATGTATATGCGTCATGCTTTGATGTATCTGTTTTTTGCTGGTGTGTTGATAATTGGTACTATTATTTTTGTATATCATGCGCGTAAATATTATATGTTTAGAAAGTATTTTCAGAACAATACCAATGTGATTGCAGATGAAAGAGAGCAAGAAATAATTCAAGCATATATTTCTAAGAATAATATTGATAAGAGTATTCGCGTATATGAATACAGTGATGAGCGTGTAACGCCTATCACAATGGGAGTAATAGAGCCAATTATTATTTTGCCTAAAATGGATTGGACAAAGCAGGATTTAGAGTTTGTGATGGAACACGAAGTAACGCATATACGACAAAGGGATAATTTGATTAAATTTTTAGCGATAGTTGTAGCAGTGCTAAATTTTTATAATCCGTTAGCGTTTTATCTGCTAAACAAATGGGAAGAAGTGGCGGAAATGACGTGTGACAGTAAGGTATTAGCAGGTAAATCACAAGAAGAAGTAAGCCGATATGGAAATTTGATAATCGACTTAGCAACCATGAAAGCTAAAAATAAAATATTCCCTATTTTGGGGTTAAGTTTAAATTTCCAGAAAAAAGCGATGGAGGAAAGGATACATACTATGAAAAAAGAAGTAAAAAAAGAGGGACTATTGAAAAAAGCATTAGGAATTGGAACATTGGGAGTAGCACTGTTTATTTCGTCATTGCCAGTAATGGCTTATAGCCCGAAAAAAACAGCGCATTTAGAGAGGGTATCAGATGAAATTTTACTAATGGGGGAATGTGCTGACATTAGTGATGATGAATATGTAGATGCTCCTGTTGGCAATGATGATGAATGGGTATTGGTTGATGAGTCAGGACAAGTAGTTGCAACATACAATAAAGGCTCTGGAAAACCTTTACTTTTTTGCAATCATGAATATAAGGACTATACAGCACGTGCGCATACAAGGACAGATAATGGTGGTTGTATTGTTGATTTATACGAAGCTAACAGATGTAGTAAGTGCGGCGATTTTAATATTGGTGAATTAATTAATACAATAACTTATGCAAAGTGCCCACATTAATAGGATTTTTGAGTAAACAGCAGTTTTATACTTAAACTCTTAAGAATGCAATCCTGCGCAAAATGGCAAAATCTTGGTTTCGGTTTATACGCAATGTCATTAACTTAAGCCCATAACAGGTATATCTTGTAATCAGAATATACAAAAAATTGTGGTTTATCAGCGTTGTTCTATAACGGCAATCTCTTAAGTTAATGACATTGGCTTATACTAACAAGCGCTTAAATTTGCCAATAGCACCGACTTAGGAACTGTTAATAAATTACTGATGACAGTTACTTGTCTAAATGTCCATCTGTGGCATCAGAAAATCTTGACATAGCCCGCTATGCCTGCGATTTTCTTCTTTGCATCCTGGATTTTCGAATTTACATGACGATGTGTTCATAAATATCTGAAATAAGCCAGTTCTCGGTATGTTTATGAAACACTCAATTATGACGATGATTTATGCGGAAACGCTTATAAATCAAGCTGTTGACAGTTTTGCCTCGTCACGTTTGCGAGAATCCAGGTTGCATAGGAACATTTATACGGCGTACTTGTCACAAGTAATTTCTGAACAGTTCCTTACGAGTATCATTATCTTGAGTGATATGGTAAAATTAATCGCTCGTGAGTATATTAAGGTTAGGAGTAGAAAGATATGCCATACGTTATCATTGAGGAAACTTTAAATTTTGCACAAAGTTGTTTGATGTACAATAACGTTGAGTAAATTTTAAATTTTGCATAGAGTTGTTTGATGTACAATAACGTTGAGTAAATTTTAAATTTTGCATAGAGTTGTTTGATGTACAATAGGATTGAGTAAATTTTAAATTTTGCACAAAGTTGTTTGATGTACTGTACACCAAGAATTTTTGTAGTTTTTATAAGAAGTAGGATTTTTATAAGAAGCATGATTTTTAGTAGTAGGCGTACCTTAAAGCCCTTAACTGTAAATATTATCAATGCGTAGTGTGAAAAAGTTATGCTTGGGGTTCTTATGTATAAAAAATACAAATGAAAACAATAATAAAACAAATACTTTATTGTTCAAGTTTATGGTGATGTTTTGATAGATATTGATATATTGACATTGTTATAGTAAACGAATTATGCCTTTGCGTTTTGCATCCAAATCCAATTGAATATACAGCAACTACAAAAAGTTAAAACGCAGATACGGAATGCGTTTACTATAAATCAAGATTTAATTTGTAACGATTTCAAGTTAGGGATGTCATAATCTAATCAATAAATACTACTTAATTAACAATTTCAGGGGGATTTGCTATCCAACTACTTGATAAATCTTTTCGTTGTGTAGTAAAGTAAAAAAGATTTACAAAACAGCGATATTGATTTTGCGACAATAAAGATTTATTCATGATTTTTCATGTTTAAATATTCTGCTAAAACACTATTACTGAAACAAAAAGTCAGAAAAAATAAGATTTGGCAGGAACACATACGGATAGTGATAAATGGATATGGGAGAGAGTAAAATCTATTTCATACGTGAATATACTGTTTGAGTGAAATATATTGTAATGTAAAATACTTGCGTTGAGATATAAAATACTTTCTGAAATTGAAACACAAGCAAAGATAAAATATGGATAGTTACAAAAGTTTGAGAGAAAAGGAAACAATGGCTTATAAAAAGTGGTTTATAAAAAATGGCTTAACTTGGAAAGCATAGTCTTGAATAAATGTTTCTAATTTTTCTCAAAGATATAATTCCTTGTAGTTTTGCTATATCCAGGAAAAGAATACGTGGGTGGGTATTCCTTCTTGTGGCTTACTATGGAGAGAATTATTTTATATAGCATGCATATAATTCCAAATAAAAACTTTACATAAGAAGCATTGCGTTAAAATACAAGAAACTTTAACTTGTTAAATAAATGTAAATTTGGTGTTGGGTGAAGGATTGAAATATGGTTTCGATTCTATTGAATTTACTTTATGAAACGCAAGTAAAGACGAAATTTAGATGAATAATTAAAAAGTGAATAAGGTTGTTTATAAAAAAGCATAGTATCTTATAGGCAGCGTCAACATTTGCCTATAAATTGTTTGAAATCAAGTAAAAGAATGCGATAAGCAGTGCCTTTTTTAGAAAGTTTATATCATATGAAATCTTAACAAAACAGGGGAAATTATTTTGTGACAGAGAAACAAGAGAAAGTATCTTGTGAAGATTTATGTATATTCTTTTTTGCATAATATTATGCTAGATTGAATTATATTAGAATACTAAGTTTCTAACAAAGCTTGAAACAGCAGACAGGAACAAAGTATTCAGAGCCAAGAAAGAACTGATACACATATATTTTAATACGTTTTAAATGGCAATTTTAATAATAATATAAACATTCTGATATTAAGTTTCAGCATCTAAACATCTTTATATTTACTTTCTGCCTTTAAATGACGGGATTATTTATACTTCTATATTTTGCTAAGAATGGTGTGTTGATTAAACACAGATTCGCAGGAAATAGTGGAGCATAAAAACACCAGCTAAAAAGGCAGAAAGATATTGTCTTTATTCTTTTCCTTTTATATTTTTTCATTTCAGTATAGCATAGGTTTCTACACAAATATAAAAATTTCAAATTTCAAGATTCTATTGAAACTCAGCAATTTCAGCAATAACTTTCCATAAAAGGAATATAAAATACATTGTATCTGCTCTAACGAATCTAAAAAGATACAGCAATACAGCAGTAGCTTTGCTTAAAAATATAAATATATATATTGTAATGATTTTCAAGCATCAAATAAATGCAGCGATACAGCAATAACTTTCCTTAAAGAAATATAAATATATATTGTAATGATTTTCAAGCAATTAATAAATGCAGCGATACAGCAATAACTTTCCTTAAAGAAATATAAATATATATTGTATGCGTTTTCAAGAAACTGTCGCAACAAGGAAAACGAATACAAGATATTATTACATTATGTTGTATTTTATACTATATCTTATATAATCAGAACTTATTGCAACAGTTCCAGTATTAACTTTCTTTAAAATAAATATATATTTGATATCCGTTAATATAAATATACCAAATGACAAAAGTATTAGCCGTTTATTCAAGTTGATGCATACGATCACATAAGGAGTTTAGTCGCTTTGCGGCATTCGGTTGGCAAGGATAATGGGATATCGAAAAAGGATCACATTTGCCCAATATATGATTTGAGCCATATTAGAATACAACAATATATTATGAATAAGCTGCATTTACTGATAGTTCCTAAGGAATTGTCAAAAAATAACTTGTTAATTTGATACCATATAAAAGTTCAGCTGCAAAGAAGATAATCGCAGTCGTAGCGGGCTACGTCAAGATTATCTGATGCCGCAGATGGACATTGATACAAGCCAAATTGATGAGTTAATTATTGACAGTTCCTTACTATCCTTAAAGTCGTATAATATATACTCAAATAAGCAAAAAATGGCTTCAAAGCCTGTATTTATGCGGAAATCGATTTGAGTATATATTATAATATGCACTCAAAACCTGAATCCATTGCAAATACTGGGTTTCAGGCATAAAAATGGCTATTTTGAGTTCATATTATACAACTTTTGGGTTACTATAAAGTTGCAATTACAATTGTATAGGTAAGTGAAAGTCTAATTTTTTTATTTATAATTTACGCCATGTCAAATAATTTAGGTAAAAATAACCATTATATTTATTTTTTCAAAGCGAAGAGCTGGCAATATGTAATTAAAAAGAAGATATTTTAAAATGATTTTATGTGTGATATACTAAAGTTAAAATAGATTGAAAAAGGATAGTTACAAGAGAAAGACAAAAAATAGTTATAAATAGATAACGCTGATTTTCAAATAGAAACTAGAAAGTGGGTTTGATATTAGTTTTGACAAGGAGGAAAAGAAGAAGGAATAAAAGAGGTAGAAGAAATGTGTAATTTAGGGCAGGGTATCTTGGAAAGAGGAGAAGCAAGAGGAAGACAAGAAGGAATACGAGAAGGAAGACGAGAAGGAAGACAAAAAGGAAGACAAGAAGCAAGAGAAGAAATGGCTATAGAAATGTATAAAGAAGGTATGAGTATAAAAATAATAGCAAAGATAACAAAAGCATCAGAAAATGACATAGAGCAAATCCTTATAAATAATGGAGTAAAATAGAAACTTTTCAAAAAAAAATAACATGATTTAGGCGGTTAAAAATCGTAGCAATTCCATTGAAAAATCCAAATAAAGACACCAATTAACAAGACTGTGATTACGATTAAAAATAGCCGAAGAAATGGTAAAAAGAGTTATCAGAAAGAGAGGAACAAATTTGACAAAGGAAACGAACAAAAAACATCAAAAAAATAATAAAAAAACACCAGCAAGATTAAACAACTCAAA
>Ga0224740_10072_pt1 | contig 22832 bp, 23 predicted proteins | sample LIM_E_Water_Bulk_FD_161634 | JGI IMG/M metagenome (GOLD analysis project Ga0224740, IMG submission 161634) | Enriched cells from gastrointestinal tract of the lab mouse from Pacific Northwest National Laboratory (PNNL), Richland, Washington... | ecosystem: Host-associated > Mammals > Digestive...
TTCCATTGTACGCACACATATTCAGAAGTTTCATCGATTTTCATAAAAATGAAAACATTTCATATTGGAATCATTTTATCATAAATATTCCGCATTGTCATGATGAAAAAAAGAATCCCCTATTATTGTATGTTATACATGAAATCGCTTTTTACAAAAACGGATAATATCCTTATTTCTCCTCAATGTTTTCTTTTTTAACCATAGCCTTCTCTGATTCCTTTAAGCTTCTGTATTGAGCCGGACGCTGATAGCTTATATTGGTTGTACTCGTTCCCCTCCATGTTTCCGCATACGTAATTCTTCCGGACTCCACGATTATATACCCCAGTCGTCTATCGATAACAGAGGATAACGTGACACAGGGATCATGAGAGGTACCGTTGATCCAAGACATCTCTATAATTTTCGACTCCATGTAAACAACAGGGACAAAATGGGCATAAGAAATCGTGCACCATAGAAACGAACACCCTAACCTCATTATCATTTTTACCTACCTTTATATAAAGGATAACAGATACTATGAAAATAGTTGCTAGTAAATATTGAAAATACCTATCCTCTGTATGTTATATAGAACTATGATGCTTACCTCAGTTACCTAATATGTACAGAGCCGGACGCTGAAAGGAAATAGCGTGAGGGTAGGATACAAAATGTGCGCCGGTATTGATGCAGTTATAACCGGAGCGTCCTAAATAGAGCGGGTTATGAAGGGACAGCGAGTGATTCCCTATGGAAGATGTCCAATAAATTTCGTATTTGACATTTGTCAAAGGAGGAAAATAAAAAGCGGGGTTCAGATTGCCGGTGCATTCGTACAGAGCAGTACAGCCAGTTGAATGAGTAACCGATATCTTCTGATGATAAGAAATCGTGCTACTTAGTAGGACTCCCTAACCCTATTAAAAAATTCCCGCCCTCTTTATCATCGATCTTCCTTCTGACACCATCATATCTGATCCATATATAAAAAGCAGCAGTAATGCTGCTAATATCCAAACACACCATCAACAAAAATTACCTTAATACGATCTTTTTTCTGCTGCCAACGTATTGTGACATATGCGGAACAAATACGCTCCTTAGATGCGCAATCCATACAATGTCCTACTTTTGAACAAGGCGTCAGCTTATGCAAACGAAGACAGTTGGCAGGTGCCGCTATCTCTTCCACACGTCTTTTGGCTTCTCCCAGATCACGGACGATCTTATTGGCAGAAACGATCAGTAAAACTTGATCAGGTCCGAAGATCACAGCGGCTGCCCGATTCCCGTTTCCATCAACATTATAGATCTCCCCATCTTCCGTGATCGCATTCGCACTGCATACATACGTATCCGACATAAACGCCATACGGTGACGCTGCTTTTGTTCTTCCTTCGAAAAAGAACGGTCGTTCTCAATGAGGGTAATATCGCGATCACGCAGCATATCCAATACACCCGTTTCTTCCAAGGTGACGGAACCTCCGGCGCTGACCTGCTCCCCATCCTTGATAAAAGAAGATACAAGTTGCCGCAGCTCCTCCGCATTATTGCACATATAAGTAGGAAACCCTCTTTTCTCCAAACCTTTTCGTGCATTTGATATACGTATTCTCATCCATTCGCGCATCTGTTCATTCATCGTTTTTCCTCCTGATATATTCGTGCTAACGCTACATAATGCTGTGCATTTTTTCTTATCATCTGTTTCTGTTCTTCGCTTATCTGCCGGATGGTCGATACCGGTGAACCGTAAACGACACTGTTGGGAGGGATCATTTTATGTTCGCTCACAAGCGATCCGGCTCCGATGATCGTATTTTCCCCAATGTGAGCACCATTCATGATGATCGCTCCCATACCGATCAAAACATTATCCTCGATACAGCAGCCATGCAATATACAACCATGTCCCACAGAGACATATCTTCCGATTTCCAGCTTATGTCCCGCATCGGTATGTAAAACACAGCCATCCTGAATATTAGAGCCTTCCTTTATTAAAATCCCATGATTATCTCCGCGCAGTACCGCCTGAAAAAATACAGAAGCATCTCTTTGTATTTCTACATTACCGATCACATCCGCACTATCTGCGACCCATCCTCGTATACAGGGTTCATGTGTTTGGAATTTCCGTATCATAACTACCTCCTGCTTTTTTATTATTATACTACTCTTTACGATAAAAAAGAAACCGGACTATGATCCGGTTTGCGAATGATCTCCTGGATGATCTTTTTTATACTCCTCATAAAATCGAAAAGACGAACATGATGAACAGTCCTTGTGGCAATGATGACAGCCATCCTTTTTCTTAGAACGAGTTGCATAGGCGATTACAGCCAGTATGGCGATCAATGCGAGAATTACAAGAACATCACTCAAACTATCACTCTCCCTATCTGATAGATCAGCATGGCCGTAATATAGGCGATCCCCGTTTGAAACGCTGCGGTAGCCAGAGCCTGTTTCATGGAACCAAGTTCTCGCTTTGTTGCGGCAAATGCTGCAATACAAGGCATATAAAGAACCGTAAAAGCCAAATAAGCATAAGCGCTTAAAGGCGTAAAGATCGTCTGCAGTGCTTGGGTCAATCCTGCATCACTGGACGATTGCGTCAATACGCTCAAGGTAGATACAACACTTTCTTTAGCGGTAATACCTGTTACCAAAGCGGTAGATGCCCGCCAATCAGAAAAACCCAGAGGCGTAAATAAAGCAGATACCCACGTACCGAAAGAAGCAAGCATGGAAGAAGCACTGTCCTCTACTAGGTGCAGTCGGAAATCAAAGCTTTGCAAAAACCAGATGATCATACTGGCTACAAAGATAATGGTAAAAGCCTTGCGCAGAAAATCCTTGGCTTTTTCCCACATATGAAGCAATACGCTTTTGGCATCCGGAATGCGGTATGCGGGAAGCTCCATAACAAAAGGAACCGGGTTCCCCTTAAATATTGTATTCTTCAAAAATAATCCTGATACAACGGCAACGAGCATTCCCAACAAATAAACACTGATCATGACCACAGCAGTATGATCCGGAAAAAAAGCTGCGGTAATCATTCCATAGATCGGTAACTTGGCACTGCAGGACATGAAAGGAGTTAACAAAATCGTCATCTTGCGATCGCGCTCAGAACTCAGTGTTCGCGTAGCCATGATCGCCGGTACACTACAGCCAAAACCGATCAGCATCGGCACAAAACTGCGTCCGGACAAACCGATCTTACGAAGCGCCTTATCCATAACAAACGCCACTCTGGCCATATATCCGCTGTCTTCCAAAAGTGATAAGAAAAAGAATAAGATGACGATCAACGGAAGAAAGGAAAGAACGCTTCCTACTCCCGCACAGATACCGTCAATGATCAGAGAATGAAGCCATTCACTTACTTGTATCTCCGATAAAAAATCGGAAAATGCAGCGGTAAGCAAAGCGATGCCTTCTTCCATCCATCCTTGAAAAAAGGAACCGAAAACATTGAACGTCAAATAGAAGATCAAAAGCATGATCCCGATAAAAATAGGGATCCCAAAATATTTATGCGTCAGCCAATGATCGATCTTCTCCGAACGAACCTGTTCTTTGGTATTATGGTGCTTATGAACACACATACGACATATCTCTTCGATAAACGTATAACGCATGTCTGCCAAAGCCGCCTCCCGATCCGTATCCAATGCATGCTCCATCGCTTCTGTGATATGTTGAATGATATCGATATCCTCTTTATGAAGATGCAGCGATTCTAAAATGATCGGATCGCCTTCTACCAGCTTAGTTGCCGCAAAGCGTACCGGATAACATCCCTGCTGTGCGTGATCCTCAATAATATGTGCGATCGAATGGATAGCCCGATGAACTTCCCCCTTACAGAAATCCGGATGATGCTCATGCTTTTTTTCCTGCTGATGATCATACGCATGTTGCAAGGCTGTTTTTTTCACAACGCGCATTAATTCCGCTATACCGTCATTCTTACTCGCAGATATCGGTATGACAGGAAGATGCATGCTTTGCGCAAGCCGATCAACATCGATGCTGTTGCCGCTGGCAGTCACTTCATCCATCATATTCAACGCGATGATCATCGGCGTATCCAGTTCCATCAACTGTAAAGAAAGATATAGATTTCGCTCTATGTTGGTAGCATCCACAATGTTGATGATCGCATCCGGCTGCTCCTTCAATATAAAATCTCTCGTTACGATTTCCTCGTTCGTATACGGAGACAATGAATAAATCCCCGGTAAATCGACCAGTGTCATATCGGCATGCCCTTTGATCTTTCCCATCTTTTTTTCAACGGTTACCCCAGGGAAGTTTCCTACATGCTGATTGCTTCCCGTCAATCGATTGAATAAAGTCGTTTTACCACTGTTTTGATTACCCGCCAGCGCAATAAGATATTCCTTTTCCATCACACTTCCTCGATTTCTATTTTTGCGGCGTCATCTTTGCGAATAGACAAATTATATCCACGCAAATACAATTCAATAGGGTCTCCCATCGGCGCTACTTTCCGAACTTCTACTCTCGTCTTCGGTGTCAATCCCATATCCAACAGCCTTCTACGCAATGCGCCTTCTCCGCCGACACTGCAAATTTTACCGCTATCTCCCGGACTTAATTTATCCAATGTCATCATATGATCGCCTCCAAATGTTATACTAAGCTAACTCGTATGCTACCATCATACGCTAATTTTGTAATTTTATCAATCCTTATTATCAATTTATTGCACTTCAACGGAATATTTACGTTTATACATCCAATAACATACAAACGAACTTCCCATCTCCGCTGCCGGAACAACTAACCAGACACCACGCAACCCTAGCCACGGAACAAAAAAAGCCATCGCCGCCAACACAAAAACAAATCCTTTAACCAAAGCGATTATCGTAGACAGCCGTCCTTCTTCGATCGATTGAAAATAATTCATCATCACCGTATTGATTCCCATAAATACCAATGCTGAAAAATATATGCAGATACCATTTGCCGCAAGCGCAATCAAAGAGAGATCTTTTGACGCAAAGATACCGGCAATCTGGTCCGGAAACAATAAAAACAAAAGATACAGCAGGATGGAAAAGATAAGCGTATAACGAAGGGATATCTGCCATGCCTGATGGACAGTATCCATTTTCTTCGCACCATATCCAGAAGCGATTAACGGCTGGGAAGCCTGCGCAAAAGCAACCAAAGCTCCTTTGGCAACATAGGCGATATTCGTAATAATAGAATAAGCTGCCAATGCCTGTTCTTTACCGACTACCAAAATAACCGCATTAAAGATAACGATGACGACTCCTGCGCTAATTTCCATGATACCGCTGCCCATTCCTGCGCTAAGCATTCTTTTCATAGTAGGCAAGTCATAAAAATCCTTTACAAAATGAACGGTATTTCTTTTTGAAACAAAATGCAAAGAAGCGATCGTTACAGTGATCAACGGCGATATCGCGGTTGCGATACTAGCACCTGCGATCCCCATATGAAATACCATCACAAAGATATAATCCAAGATGATATTAGAAAAATTACCGACCATCACCGCAGCCATCGCCAATTTAGGATTGCCATCGCTTCTTAAAAGCGTACTGATAGCATACGTCATGACGAAGGGGATCGCCGTTATCAAGATCGGCCGCGTATACAATACTGTCGGAACGATCAGTTCATCACTAGCTCCTAACAGATAAGCAAATCGTTCTACAAAGACAGTCCCGCATAAACTGATAAAGGCGCCGCATATAAACATCAATACCATGCTTAAGGTAAAGGATCGATCTTTCAAACGCTGATCACAAGAACCTTGTGCAATAGAAATCAACGTTGCACCGCCGACCCCTAACAGCGACCCTATGGCAGAATAAAGCGTATAGATCGGCATAGCGATATTTAATGCAGCCAGACCGATACTGCCGGATCCTATCGAAATAAAATATACATCGACAAGGCAATACAAAGAATTAGAAAGCATGCCGATAACGGTCGGTATGAGAATATGCCGATACTGTTTTGTAATACTTCCAGATTCCATACAACACTCCTTCATGCAGCTTATTATAGCATGACAAAATAAAAAGAAAAAGCAACACCAACAGTTTGAAAAGAATATATACCTTTCTGATTTCCATAAAAAAGGATACGTCAAACGTATCCTTTGCTGAGTCTATTTTATTGATTAGCCAGTAATGTTATGAATGTAAAAGGAACAGCTCAGCAAGATCACACAATGTGCTTTCCACTTATAAGTTAGCATCAACTAACTTATTTGTCAACCCTTTTCTTATTTCTGCCAACACCTTTTTACATACTTATATAAATCTCCTCTGCATATCAAGATGCATATAAAACCGCTTCTATATGAAACTTCTTGTAATTGCAGAGCCGGACGCTGCGCATGGATATTCGTATGCACAGGATTTCCTCCAATATGTCCGGAAGACCGCACCAATATCGAATGAATATTCCCTACTCCTATCCTGTTGGAAGACAACCACATGAATCGTTCATCACCGGGCGAATAATAGAAAGCGTGATCACAGGATCCCAGATTGTTAGAAACAGGGATCGGCTTGATCAAATGATGAACAGAAATCGTGCGATATATCGCCAAATGGTCTTATTCCTTCTTGCGTGTCAAGAAAACTCCGACGATTGTGCCAATGAGGATAATCGGTGCTATTCTGATAAACAGCCATTCAAATGCATGAAATCCCACTGCAAGAACTGCTGTTTCAGGATCCCTATGATCCCATCCCAAGTAAGGCATTTCCAACGCCGATAAAATCACAAAAATTGCGACTATAACTACGCATAATGAAATAAAAATCCAGTGTAAAATCCTTTTTCTCGTTATTTTTCGCTGTGCAAGCTGTAAGTTTATTACCTCTAATTTTGCGGAAATCGCCTTTATGTCATCCACTTTTGACTCCATGACGTTTTCTCCGAGCAACACACTCACAGGAGTCTCAAGCACTTCCGATATGGAAATCAACATGTCAGAATCGGGAACTGACGATCCTTGTTCCCATTTAGAAACTGTTTGCCGCACCACGTTCAGCTTGACAGCAAGCTCTTGCTGCGAAAGCCCTTGTGATTTTCTAATCACTCTAATATTTTCGTTAAGCATCAGGGATAACCACCTTTCTTTTCGTTTTCACCACTATTGTAGGCGGAACAGCCCGTTGCCACAAGCAACACATTTTAACATTCCGGCAAAATGACAAATTCCGATCTTTTCAGTTGTATTTTGCTGAACGTATGTGTTCTTCGCAAGATGCGCAAATAGTCATACAAAAAAAGCTGCTTTCTTCAACACCACAGCGGATATAAAAAAAAACATCCTGCTATCTCTTACCATACACCGCATCAATAAAACCGTTCGTCACAGTGACACTCTTTAAACAAAGAGGCTGCAGCGTATCCGAAAACAGGGATATTCCGCCTCCTAAGATTACCGGAACGATCGTCATATGATAGCGATCGATCAACCCTGCCTGATGAAACTGCCGCACGACATCAGCACCGCCGCAAAGCCAGATGTTCTTTCCCTTTTTCGCTCTTAAATCTTTCAACAGATCATCCGCAGTCATAGATACAAATTGGATCTCGCCTGTATTCTGGCAAGCTTTTTTCGTCAGCACATACGTCATTTTCCCTTCATACGGCCATGCTTGGGGTGATAGTTCGTTCACAACTTGATCATACGTATGTTTTCCCATGATAATGGTATCAATTTGTTCTAAAAATTTTTGATAACCGATATCTTCATCAGAAGAAGGATCGTTCCCCGCGATCCAATCTACCTTCCCATCCTTATCCGCTATAAACCCATCCAAGCTGATTGCTATGTACAACACCAATTCCCGGTTCATAAAAGCCTCCTGACTATAAAAAAACTATTTCAAAAAGAAATAGCACTTATATATCATGGTCGGGATAACAGGATTTGAACCTGCGACCTCTTACTCCCGAAGCAAGCGCACTACCAAGCTGTGCTATATCCCGATGTGATTATTGTATCACGTTCAAAATACATTACAAGATAATTTTTCATTTTTTCTTATATAACATAAAAAAACGACTCATAAGAATCGTCTTTTTATGTTAGGCAGATCGTTTTACCATCACCTGATATTCATCGTTTACCGCTTTCAGATATAAAGTATCCTCTTTGCCGACGTTACCTTCGATCATCTTTCTGGCGATCAATGTTTCGATATAACGCTGAATATAACGTTTCATCGGACGAGCTCCGTATAAAGGATCGACTCCCTGCCGGGCGATCTGCTCATATACAGACGGATCGACTTCCAAGCAGATGTCCTTTTTCATAAGACGCTTTTCCAACTCTTTCATAAACTTATGTGCGATCTTAAAGAGCATATCGTCATTCAAGGCGTTGAAAACGATGATTTCATCAATGCGGTTAATGAATTCCGGTTTAAAATACTGTTTCACTTCCTGCATATAATGCTCATCACGATCTTTTTCATCAAAAGCAAACTGTGATCCCAAATTGCTCGTCATGATCAAAAGCGTATTTTTAAAATCAACGGTAACACCTTTAGAATCCGTGATACGTCCATCATCCAAGATCTGCAACAAAACATTGAATACATCCGGATGCGCTTTTTCCACTTCGTCAAACAAAACAATAGAATACGGATTGCGGCGTACGGCTTCACTCAACTGCCCGCCTTCCTCATAACCGACATATCCCGGAGGAGCACCGATCAAGCGGGATACGCTGTGCTTTTCCATATATTCACTCATATCAATACGAACGATATGACTCTCGCTGTCAAATAGCTGTTCTGCCAAAGCTTTGGCAACTTCCGTCTTTCCCACACCGGTAGGCCCTAAGAATAAGAAAGACCCTATCGGACGATGCTCATCCTGAATCTGTGCTTTGCTGCGAAGGATCGCATCACTGACGAGTTCCAATGCCGTATCTTGACCGATCACCCGTTTTTGTAAAAACTCTTTCAGCTTCAGTAACTTTTGTCGTTCGCTTTCTACCAAACGCGTCACTTCTACTCCGCTCCATTTGGAAACGATCTTGGCAATCTGCTCTTCATCTACCGTTTCCTGGATCAAGGAATCCTGTTTTACCGTTTCCGCAGCTTTTCGTATGCGTTCTTCCAATGCGGGGATCGTACTATATTGCAGCTTCGCCGCTTCTTCATAACGAGCCTCATTTTGTGCCTGTTCCAAATCCAGCTTTGCCTTTTCCAGCTTTACCTTATCTTCTTTGCTTTTCGCAAGTTCATGCTTTTCGTCTTCCCATTTTGTATAGAGTGCATCTTTCTGTTGTTTTAAAGAAATAAGTTCCTCTTTGATCTGATTGCGGCGTTCTACGGTTTTTTTATCTTCTTCCTGCTTTAAGGCCGTTTCCTCAATTTCCAGCTGCATGATCCTGCGCATCAGCTCATCCAATTCCTGCGGCATGGATTCCATTTCCACACGCAGAGTTGCGCATGCTTCATCGATCAGATCGATGGCTTTATCCGGGAGGAAGCGATCCGTAATATAGCGATTGCTTAAAACAGCGCTGGAGATGATCGCTTCATCCAAGATCTTAACACCGTGATACGATTCGAAGCGATCTTTCAACCCTCGAAGGATGCTGATGGTATCCTCTACCGTCGGTTCCTGCACCATAACTCTTTGAAAACGGCGTTCTAAGGCAGCATCTTTCTCAATATACTGACGGTATTCCTGAAAGGTCGTAGCACCGATGCAACGCAGCTCTCCGCGTGCCAGCATCGGTTTCAAGAGATTCGCGGCATCCATAGATCCTTCTGTTTTTCCGGCGCCAACCAGATTATGGATCTCATCGATAAACAAGATAATGCCGCCTTCTGCCTGTTTTACTTCTTCCAATATCGCCTTTAAGCGCTCTTCAAACTCTCCGCGATATTTGGCACCGGCAATCAGCGATCCCATATCCAACTCAATCAAACGCTTATCTTGTAATGACTGCGGGATATCCCCTTTCATAATACGCCAGGCGATCCCTTCCACAACCGCAGTCTTACCGACACCGGGCTCTCCGATTAAAACCGGATTATTCTTTGTCTTTCTTGATAAGATCTGGATCACTCGACGAATTTCATCATCGCGGCCAATGATAGGATCGATCTTTCCGTTTTTTACATCCTCTACCAGATCTCGGCCGTATTTTTTCAATGCTTCCACATTGTTTTCCGCATTCGGTGTATTCATCTTCTTCCCTCCTCTTCTCTCTAATTCCGCTTCTATACAAACAGACTTCTGTAAATGAAATTCCTGTACCAGTTTCTTTGCTATATATGATCTATTAAACATCAGCGCGATCCAGACACTGGCAACGCCCAGATAAGTCTCCTCTACGCTCTCGCTCCACTTCTGTGCTTCTGCAAAACTTTGCATCACCGTATTGGAAAACTGCGGATTCGCATTGCCGGAAACCGCTACCTTGCCCATTTCCTCATCAATAATCGCAAGCGCTTTATGCTTATCTACGTGCAAACGAGAAAACAGACCATCCATTACTTCATGTTCAAAGATCGCTTTCAACATTTGAATGGTATCCAATGTACTATGTCCGTAAGAACGGCAAATTCCCAACGCCTTCATGATCACTTCCTGAAGACTTTCCGACATCTTTTCAAAATCCATAGCAATCACTCCTTTTTAGCACTCTAACACTTTAACTGCTAATCGTATTATAACACACATATTAGCACTGTCAAGCATTGAGTGCTAATATTTTTTATTTTCTTATGATTGTATATATCCTATTATGCCCATAATAAAAAAAGATAACGCCGCAATCTTTTGCGCCGTTACAATATCGATAGGAGGATCTTCATGGAACTGTCTTATATTCGAAATTTACTAGGAGGACTTGCCTTATTTTTATATGGCATGCATATGATGTCGGAAGGATTGGAACAAGCTGCCGGAAACCGGCTGCAAAGCGTCTTGGAAAAGCTGACAAGAAATCCATTCACAGCGATTTTGGCAGGAGCGGTGATCACAGCAGTTATTCAAAGCTCTTCTGCCGCTACCGTCATGATCATCGGATTTGTCAGCGCCGGCCTTATGCCGTTAAAAAAAGCGGTATGGTTTATCATGGGAGCTAATGTAGGAACAACCATTACCGGACAGCTCATCGCTTTGGACATCGATCTTATCGCCCCGCTGTTTGCCTTTTTCGGTACTATCATGGCAACCTTTTTAAAAAAACGTAAACTGCACTACATAGGCATTGTAATAACCGGTTTGGGAATTTTGTTTATCGGTATGAACATGATGAAAGATGCTATGAAGCCTTTACAGGACAGTGCGGCTTTCATCCGGATGATGACCGCCTTCTCTAATCCTCTTTACGGCATCTTTGCCGGTGCTTTGTTTACCGCCGTCATCCAAAGTTCGTCCGCATCGATCGGTATTTTACAAACATTAGCTTCACAAGGTCTCATTTCCTTATCAAGCAGTGCTTTTGTTTTATTCGGACAAAATATCGGAACGTGTATTACCGCCTGCATCGCATCTTTAAACGGGAACAGAAATGCAAAGCGGGCAGCGGCCATCCACCTCTTATTTAATATCATCGGAACCGCTGTCTTTATCCTCATATGCCTGTATACTCCATTCATCGATCTGATCGCTTCATGGTCACCGAACGATCCTATGTTACAGATCGCCAATTTACATACATGCTTCAATATTCTCACGCTTATCATGCTCATACCATTTGGAGGTTTATTGGCCGATATCGCCGTATGGCTGATTCCGTTCAAGGACAAAGAAGCAGAACGAACAAGCACATTGATAGAAGAAATACCGATCGGTACTTCGGCATTGGCTGTCAATCAGATGAAGATCTATCTGCAAGAGATGTTTCATCTGGCAGAAGAGAGTTTCCTATCTATCAGCGATTCCTTTTCAAACGATACGAAATGTGAAGACGAACTCATTCATACAAATGAAGACCGTGTCAATCGATTGCACTTTCAAATATCGGAATTCATGAAAAAGCTATCGCACCTCGATCTTCAGGAAGGCGATCAGCAGCAATGCAACATCATATTTCGCCTTGCTATCGATATCGAACGAATTTCCGATCATATCCTAAATCTGTTGGAATACGGCAGCATGATGAATCAACACGAAATCATATTTACTAAACCCATCCAAGAAGAATTAGATAAAATGACAGAAAATATCCAGCGCTGTTTCCACTTTTTGAAAGAAGCAAACTCCTACCAATCGGATGCTTCTTTGAGCTTTATCGGCAATCTGGAACAACAGATGGATGATATGTGCCATACCTACCGAGAAAATCAGATCCAGCGGCTTACCAGTGATACATCAGATTCTAAAACGACCGTCATCTACAGCGATCTGTTGACAAACATGGAACGTATCAGCGACCATATGAAAAATCTGGCAGAAGCCTTATATATGACAAACATTGATCTTAAAGCATAAAAAATAAGGCGTTGCCTTATTTTCAATAACGAAATTTTTCACGGAACAGTTCATCTATCGATTTTCCCGTTTCCTGACGCAGTTCTTCTACATCTCTATCTAAGGTAATATTTCCTTCTTGAATGAAAATAACAGAATCAAAGATACGTTCGATATCGGCAATCAAATGGGTAGCGATCAAAATCGTCTGTTCCTCAAAGCTATTTGATAAGATCGTGTCTAAAATAACGTCTCTGGCAGCCGGGTCAACGCCGCCGATCGGTTCATCCAAAATAATGATCTTAGCTCTGCGTGCCATAACAAGAGAAAGCTGAAATTTCTCTTTTGTTCCTTTTGACATCGTTTTTATAAGCATATTGTTTTGAATATCAAAACGTTTACACAATTCCCTGCACCGCTCTACATCAAAGTCCGCATACATATCGCAAAAAATTCCAATAGCATCCTTTACCTTCATCCATGCCGCAAAATAAGGCTCGTCCGGCAAATAAGAAATGATAGATTTTGAATGAACACCGATAGGATGGCCGTCAATAACGATCTCTCCCCTGTATTCCCTCAGCAATCCGCACAAAATTTTGATCAAGGTTGTTTTACCACTCCCGTTAGGGCCTAATAACCCTATGATATTCCCTCTTTTCATCTGTAGGTTCACATTATGCAGAATCTCTTTATGCCCATAAGACTTTGACAACCCGCTGATATTAATCATCGCTTCCATTGTGTATTCCCCTTTCTATATGACGAATAATTTCATCATCCGTAATGCTTAATCCTTTTAAATCGGTAATAAATGTTTGTACTTTTTCGTTTATAAATTGATCTTTCAACTCTTGGATAATTTTTATATCTTCCGTAATGTACCGTCCTGAAGTACGTACGCTTTTTACCAATGCAAATCTTTCAAGTTCTGACAGCGCTTTTTGTACAGTGTTAGGATTTACACCATACTCCATAGCTAAGTCACGAACCGATAATACTTTATCAGAAGGCCCATATTCCCCCGAAATAATCCGCTTTTTAAAATCATCTATGATCTGTACATAAATTGGGATATTTGTATTGAATATCATATAATTTTCCTTATTCCACTTCCAACTTATGATCTAAAAGATAACAAGTAGCGAAAAGGTACAAACCGCTAAGACCGATAACTAGGATCAGCTGGAAAAAATAATCCGATAAGAAAGAAAAACCAAACAGAAAATGCAATACAAAAGTTTCCGTGTATTTTATCAAAAAATAAATAATGGCACCTGACAGGAATCGATGTTTATGAAAATAACAGGTATGGACAACAGTCGTCACAAAGAACAGCTGTAAAACAGAGAACATCCAAGTAAAAATCCCTTCCAGCATATTAGCGCCCCAAGCTCCAAACATTGTATCTCCAAGAGAAATATCCATCCCTATCTTTACGTATGGCGAATCGACATACCAAAAAATATTCGCAGACACTTCTATAATGATAAACGAAACAATCATCCAAAATACAGAAACTATCAATTTAGACAGTACTAACTGCATGGAAGATACCGGAAGCGTCTGTGTCAGATAAGCTTCCTTTCCAAACATAGATTTAGAAAAATTACGAACAATGCTTACAACGACGGCCATAAGAAGCGACGTTATACCAAAGATAAACAGCATCGTCATGATAACGGTAAATAAATCAAAAACAGAATGGAAATGTGCTTCTCTTAAAAACGTCCTTATACTATTAAAAACACTACATAAGATCAAAACTACATAAAACGGTATAAAAACACGCCGTGAATATTTTAATTCCATCTTACACAATTTAAAAAACAAATTCATCATCTCCTTTGTGTTATATGCCTAATACAATAATACACATTTTAAACACATTTTGCAAGTTCATACGAAATTTATTTTCATTCGGTTATGTTAGAAAGCACAAAATACATACTGCTATCATGAAATTTTTTAGCAAACAAATAGAAAAGCAGCATTATCTGCTGCTTATATAACGTCCTAAAAATTCTCTTGTACGCTCTTCCTTCGGCTCTTCAAAAAGCTGTTTCGGTGTTCCTTCTTCCGCGATAACGCCTTTATCCATGAAAACAACTCTGGTAGAAACTTCCTTCGCAAACTGCATTTCATGTGTGACTACGATCATAGTAAGTCCTTCATCTGCCAGCTGCTTCATAACATCCAAAATGCCGCCGACCATCTCCGGATCCAGCGCGCTCGTCGGTTCATCAAACAAAAGCACTTCCGGATCCATACATAAAGCTCTTGCTATCGCCACACGCTGTTTCTGTCCTCCGGAAAGCTGCGTGCTTCCTGCATGTGCAAACTCTTTCATGCCTACTTTTTCCAAATAGTACATCGCTTTCTGCATAGCTTCTTCTTTACTTCTCTTCAATACTTTGATCTGTCCGATCATGCAGTTATCCAGCACATTTTTATTATTAAAAAGGTTAAAGCTCTGAAATACCATGCCGATTTTGGTACGATGATGGTTAATATCCATCGTTCCTTTTAGAATGTCCTTGCCATGATAGAGGATCTCACCTTCATCAGGTCTTTCCAGCAGATTGATACATCGAAGCAGGGTGCTTTTTCCGCTGCCGCTGGAACCGATGATCGTGATAACTTCTCCTTTATCCACATGGAATTCAATGTCATTCAGCACTTCCAAATTTCCAAAATGCTTGCGCAGATGATTGATTTTTATGATATTTTCCATGGCACTACTCCTTATTCAGCATATTCGCCTGTGGTGTTGTTACCGATGCAGGATAGCTGGATCTCTTATGATTCATACGTTTCTCGATCATTCCCAAAATGCGTGATGTTACAAAGGTAAGCAACAAATATATACAGCCTACGATGAAAAACGGCTCTGCATAAGAGAAGATCGTTCCCTGAACGCTTTTTGCGATGAAAAACAATTCGGAAAACTGAATGCAGTTTAACACACAACTATCTTTGATATTGACGACAAATTCATTTCCGATCGATGGGAAAGAATTTTTGATCGCCTGCGGCAAGACGATATAACGCATCGTCTGAATATTGGACATACCGATGCTTCTCGCTCCTTCAATCTGTCCATTATCTACAGATTGTATACCGGCTCTCATGATCTCAGCCATATAAGCCCCGGTATTTACTGAAATAATGACCATGGCGCTCATCATCGGCGTCCAGCGAAACAAGGGAGCAAAAAAGGTATAATAGAGAAACATCGCCTGTACCATCATCGGCGTTCCCCGAAAAATTTCTACATAAATACTCGTAATCCCGTATATCACCTTGTTTGCCACCTTGGTAAAAGGGCTGTGTGTCTGTTCTACATGGGATGTAACGGCACGGATACCACCGATGATAAGTCCAATGCACAAGCCTGCGATCGTACCTACAAATGCAACAAGCAATGTGGATTGAATCGCATTCAGGAATAAAGGTTGATATCGAGTAAAGACATCCCATGTTTTTGTGAAAAACCCATCACTTTCTGCTGCCATCAATAGATACATAGACATACTCCTTATTCACCAGCCGGCTGGCGCTTTGTAGCATCTTCCATCATTTGCTTTCTCGTATCTTCGCTCATCTTATCCAATGCGCTCTGCACGCTGTTCAGCAATTCCGTGTTTCCTTTTTTAACCGCGATAGATACCGCTGTATCACTTAAATCGATCTGGAATCCTTTTCCGTCTTCAAACTCTACCATAGCCAATTCCGGATGAGCAGCAACTGCTCCTAATGCCACCGGCGTCTCTGCGGTAAGAGCATCTACAGTTCCGCTTTTTAATGCCGCGATCATATATGGATAATTCTCTAAGGGCTGTGCATGCGTAACGCCTTCGATCTGATCGATCACATCGTCATACATCGTATTCAGCTGTCCTTGTACCGTAGCTCCTTTAAAGTCTGCCAAAGATGTCGCATTTGCATATTTACCGTCTTTCAACACGATCATAGCCATCTTAGACTGATAATACGGCGTTGTAAAATCCGCATTCTTACGGCGATCTTCCGTATCGGTCATACCGGCGATGATCGCATCGATAGAACCGCTGTTCAGGCTAGGTTCCAATGAATCCCAATCCATCTTGACAATTACCAATTCTTTTCCTAATTCATCCGCTATGTTGCGTGCGATCTGAACATCGTAACCATCACAATATCCACCGGCATCCACAGCGACGTTGCGATCGGAAGACTCTGCCTCCGTCCAGTTAAACGGTGCATAGTTGCATTCCATTCCAACAACAAACGTATCCTTTTCTGCGCCTTCAGATTCCTTAGATCCGCATCCGGCAAGTCCTGTCAACAGCAATACTGCCATCCATAAGCATCCTAATCTTTTCATCATACTCTCTCCTTTTCCAAATATATAAACAAAAGCCGTGCTATTAACACGACTCTACTTATCATACGGAGTGTTTTAATAGCGCCTCTTCAAATGAAGGAGTGTTATAAGTATTCCCTATAACCCCAAGATACCTATCTGCCGATCCGTATCTTTCGGCGATGATTACCTTTCCTGCATTTCTCTGCCTGCCGGCTCCATGCAGTACTCTGATGCATCGCTGCCTCTATACTTTTGTTATATGTAACATATTAAAATAAACACTATCATTTGTCAATCTTTTTTCTATGAATTTTTATGAACGCTCCGGTCGGCAACACTTTCCCGCTCTTCAAAAACAAAAAATTCTCTTTTTTCAATCATCGGTTTCTCTGAGATCACTGCGATCATATTTTCTGCCGCATATCTTCCAAACCCTTCATAATCATAAGCAATGTGAGTTAATGAAGGATTAGCCGCTTCATACAACGGTGTCTCACTGAACGTAAGTACGGATATATCCTGCGGAACGCGAATATGCATCTGTGAAAAATATTTCATACAACAAAGAGCGATCTCATCGCTGTCGCAAATCAATACATCCGCCTGATACCGCAAAACTTCTTTCGCCTGATCATACACTCCGTTTTCATGCAAAGCGACAGGAAGAACATGTATATCCTGTGTTCCCCACTGCGCTTGCATAGCGTCCTGACGAAGTGCTGATCGATGATGATGCCCCTTCATATACAAAATACGACGATGTCCTCTTTCTCTCACATGATCCAGCATCATATGGACAGCCTCCTTTTCATATATGCTGACAGCAGGAGCATAAGAACATGTCTGATTGACAAAAAGCGCCTGAATATCTCCCTTCGTAAACATATCCCGATAATTTTCCGCAAACAGGGAATCCAAAAATATAATACCGTCAGCGCCTTGCTGCTCCAAAAGAGAAACACATTGCGCTTCCATCTTGCATTTCCCACCGCTTTGCAGTATCACACCCTGATAGTCCATTTCTGTCAAAGCCTGCAAAATGCCATCTAACATTTTTCCGATCCCGTACCCAGCAAGACTCGGTACGATGATCCCAACGATATGCGACCACCGGCGCTTGATACGCGATGCAAAGTAATTCGACTGAAAGCCCGTCTCTTCAATCGCCGCTTGGATCTTCTGAGCATTCTCTTTACTGACATAGCCATGATTTAAATAACGGGACACGCTGCTTTTAGAGACATTGCACATCTTGGCGATATCATTGATCGTCACTTTTTCTTTCATAGATGCCTTCCCGCAAGTATATCTTCGATTACCCGAGCGACGCCGTTTTCATAATTGAAAGGTGCCTGGTACACAGCCGCACGTTTGATATCCTCACATGCATTGCCCATCGCATAAGAATTCGGAAATCCGGAAATCATCGTCATATCATTCATGCTGTCTCCGATCGTAACGACTTCATCCTTGGTAAGCCCCATACGCTTCAACACCTTCTCCAACATCCAGCCTTTCTGCGCATGAGTATCGGTAATTTCGATATTATCCGCTACGGAATTGGACACTTCCACATGCTTCATATCTTTCAGCTTTTCACGTATTTCACGAACAACATGCTCATCATTTACAAACGCTTCCAGCTTATACACCATAGGATATGCATGTAAAAAAGCATCTAAATCATCGATCGTATGATCAAAGCGGCAAAAGGATCCTTCTCGGATCATCGCATCCAACGTTTCTTCCTCCATATGCAATTTCTCTTTCAAACGCTGTTTAAATTCCTGTTTCATTTTTTCAGGATCCGTGCAGGCAACTCCTTCTGAATAAAAGATCTGCAGCGCGATGTCATAAGACGTTATCAGATCGTAAAGCATGCGAACATCCTCATGTTTCATAGGCACACTATGCTCAAGCTCATTTTTTTCATTCAGAAACATCGCCCCGTTCACCAAGATCTTAGCGCATGCGATACCCGCTTTCTCAAAATACGGAAGGACATTTCCCTTCCCTCTCCCTGTCGCTACCATAAAGCGGATACCGGCGGAATTTGCCTTGCGGATCGCGGCAGCAGTCACTTCGTTCAATTGATGGTTTTCGTCAAAAAGCGTACCATCCAAATCAGAAACTATCAGTTTGATCATCCTATTACCTCATCTATATATAAATATTCTACCATTTCATAAAGGGGAACGCAAAATTTTCTATTTCATGCCTAACTTCATAAAAAAGGAAACAGAAATTTCTGTTTCCTCATATAAGAAAATGTAAGAAATACAAGAATTAATACATTGATCCAGCTGGCATCGGAGGTATCGGATTATCCTCTTTGATAGCCGCTACCCCTGCTTCTGTCGTAATAAACAACGCAGAGATGCTCGCCGCATTTAAAAGTGCGCTTCTAGTAACCTTGGTCGGATCGATAATACCTCTTTCAAACATATCTACCCATTCTCCTGCCTTTGCGTCAAAACCAGTCGTTCCGGTTACTGCCTTCTGATGTTCTAAAATATCATCAGCACTATAACCGGCATTTTCCGCGATCTGCACGATCGGCGCCTGAAGAGCATCCAATACGACCTTGATACCTTTCTGCACGTCGACGATATCAGATTTTAGCGTATCCTTCAGCTGCATATAAGCATTGACATATGCAGCGCCGCCACCGATAACGATTCCTTCTTCAACAGCGGCTCTGGTTGCATTTAAAGCATCTTCGATACGCAGTTTCTTTTCTTTCAGTTCACTTTCTGTTGCAGCTCCGACCTTGATGATCGCAACTCCATTGCTCAATTTTCCCAAACGCTCATTATAGCGTTTCTTATCATAATCACTCGTACAATTTTCCATCTGCGCTTTAATTTCCGCAACACGAGCATCCAGCTCTTCTTTACTTCCGGCACCGCCGATCATCGTTGTGCTGTCCTTAGTAATAACCGCTTTTTTCACCTGTCCAAGATCATCCAGCGTAAGATCCTTCAATTCCATCTTCAGATCCTTACTACAGAAAGTGGCGTTCGTTAACGTAGCGATATCCTGTAACATATCTTTCTGATTATCACCAAATCCAGGAGCCTTGGTAGCTACTACGTTGAACGTGCCTCTCAACTTGTTTACGATCAATGTAGAAACAACTTCGTTTTCAAGATCATCTGCGATGACGAGCAACGGTTTATTGGACTGCACGACTTGTTCCAAAAGCGGAAGGATCTCCTGAATCGTATTGATCTTATGATCCGTTACCAATACATATGCATTTTCCATTTCTACCTGCATCTTTTCGCGGTCAGATACCATATATGGAGAAATATATCCCTTATCATACTGCATACCTTCGCTGATTTCCAGCTCCGTATCAAAGCCTTTCGATTCATCAACACTGATGACTCCGTCTCTTCCTACTTTTTCCATTGCCTGAGCAATAATGTCGCCGACCTCACTGTTGCCCGCAGAAATCGTTGCGACACTCGCGATATCATTGCTTGTTTCCACCTTACGGGAAGAATCCAAAATGATTTTTGCGGCTTCTTTGGCTGCTTTCTCAATTCCTTCTCTCATCAATACCGGATTAGCACCCTTTTCGACTGCCTTCAATCCATCCTCGATCATGCTCTGCGCAAGGATCGTCGCTGTAGTCGTACCGTCACCGGCCGTATCATTTGTTTTATTGGCGACCTCATATACAAGTTTAGCACCCATATTTTCAAACTTATCTTCCAGTTCGATTTCCTTGGCGATGCTGACGCCATCATTGGTAATCAACGGAGAACCATATTCCTTTTCCAAAACGACATTGCGGCCTTTCGGTCCCAAGGTAACACGAACGGCATCCGCCAGTGTATTAACACCTTTTAACATCGCATTTCTTGCATCTGTTGAAAAACGTATTTCTTTACTCATTGTTGTTTCCTCCTATTCTACGATTGCTAAAATATCTTCTGCTTCAATGATGATATACTTTTTGTCATCCATCTCTACATTAGTACCGGAATATTCCTTATATACAACCCGATCATTTACTTTAATTTCAGATTCCACATCTTCTCCTACAGCAACAACTGCGGCGATATTAGACTTCTTTTCTGAATTGTCCGTCAAGATGATGCCGCTCGCTGTCTTTTTTTCGGCCTCCTCTTTTATCAAAATAACATTTTCATGCAATGGCTTTAACATAATATTCCTCCTTTTGCTTTTAGCACTCAATAACCTTAATTGCTAACACACTCTATTATACTCAATTTTAGCACTTTGGCAAGTAGTCTGCTAACTTTTTTGTCATTTTTTTCTGTCTCTTGTAAATCAGGCTGCAGTATATGCGGATACAAACAAAAAAATAACATCCTTTGATGTTATTTTACTGACACGTATGCTCGCCGCAGCCATCATGATGTTCATGATGATGATCACACATACCGCTGGGATCATCTTTCAACACACCTTTTGTAAGTTTATTAATGATGATATCCAGATGACCTCTTGCTCCCGATATCAATTCAATATCCTGTTCTTTTAAAGCTTTGCGGGCACCCTCTCCGATACCTCCGCAAACCAAAACATCTACCTCATGCTTTTTTAAAAACGTCACAAGGGCACTATGCCCGTTTCCATCTGCAGATACATCCTGCGAAGATACTACCTTTCCACTTTCGATTTCCACCATACGAAATCCCGGACATTTTCCAAAATGCTGAAATACCTGTCCTTCATGTGCACAAACTGCATATTTCATATATATCGCTCCTCTCTATATCTTCTGAAATATCAGATCGTCATTATCTACCAGTAACGGATAACCGCCTTGTAAATAAGCCTCTGCCACTTTATATGATAACATGATCGGCGTTCGTTCATGAATGTTTTTCATCATGTTTTGCGATGCTCCCGTTATGATCACAAACTCATCCCTCTGATTATAAAATCCTGCCAAATACTGCAGAGTTTTCTCTTTTTTAGTAATATAAATTTTATCCTTTTCCCCATTTCGGTTTATCCATTCATAAAATCCATTACATGGAATGATACACCGATTATGAAGATGCGGAAAAAACATCTTCTTCGTTTCTATCCCTTCACATCGCGCATTGATGATCAATCTGTTTTGATATCCATGCATCCCCCATGGCTTAACACTTGGCACATAGGAACCATTTCCTTTTACAAGTACCAACGCATGCTGCGTAGGAAATATCTCCCCTTGTGCAAAATCGGGGAGTGGATATCGGGAAATCCTCTTTTTCAATTCCCGTACTGCCAGATCATCCCCATCTAAGCGAAAATAATATCTGCCGCACATAAGTCTTCTCCCTCACAACAGCCATTGCAGGAGCGCACCGCAGGTAAACGCCACCAAAAGCATATAAGACGCAATCAACAACAAATCTTTTCGATCGTCTCTGCTTCGGGCCACTACAAGCAATCCAAGACCAGCGTTCGTGATCAATCCTGCCGCAAAAGAACCAAAACTGATACTCCCATTTACAAAGAGCTGCGTAAGCACAACACTGGCCGCACAATTAGGAATAAAACCAAAGATCCCAGCAAGAAGGGGCTGCCAATAGGTATCTGTCATCAAAACGGCAGACAGCCGATCTGTTCCCAATAGATGAATGATACCACCGATAAAAAAGTTGGTAATTAAAATAAATATAAAAATCTTCAATGTCCGATATGCCGCAGCGATGATCATGTGCTCATGATCTTCACGGCTTTCATATACACCCGGCTGCGCCTTTTGTTTCTTATGCCAAACCAGATCGATCAGACATCCTGCCAGAAATGCGATCACAAATTTCCCGAAAACAATAAACATCAGTGCCGAGAATTGATCGGGATAGGAAATAAGGATCGGAAGCGCTTCGTCACTCGTTGCGATAAATACAGAAATCAGAGTTCCTATGGATATCGTATTTGATAAATATAATCCCGCAGCGGCAATGGAAAAACCACACTGCGGTAAAAGTCCGGCAGCAGCTCCGATAAACGGTCCGATTCCTTTCATAGAAAGAAGCCG
>Ga0224740_10073_pt1 | contig 22761 bp, 31 predicted proteins | sample LIM_E_Water_Bulk_FD_161634 | JGI IMG/M metagenome (GOLD analysis project Ga0224740, IMG submission 161634) | Enriched cells from gastrointestinal tract of the lab mouse from Pacific Northwest National Laboratory (PNNL), Richland, Washington... | ecosystem: Host-associated > Mammals > Digestive...
CCGGATATGAAAGCATTGTGTGAAAATTATTTGTTGGAAAATGGCGCAGATTCCTTTTGGTATTGGGATGTTGGCGCGTTTGTTTTTGCAGGAGATGTTGGATAGTGCGGAGGGGTGACAAACAAATACAAATAAAAAAGGGACTTCCTCAATCTTTAAAAGGCTATGACACTAACGGTTATAGTCTTTTTTCATGCGGTAATTACCGTATGAAATGAACTCCTATTCCCCCAAGCGGAGAAATGCCCGTCAACGATATTCCGCAAGCCAATCTTCCCACAATAAACAGAAGAAAACTATATATCAGCACCGAAACCAATCAATTATATCAATCCATATCACAGGAGGGCAAGGATCATGAATAAAAAGCAGGAACAGCAGATTATAGACTATTACAGCACCACCGACAAATATATCCGTAGCAAGACACACTCCAATGCGCATCAGTCTGTATTTACGAAAGAAAACGATAAATACCAGTGGCTTGTATTGGAACAGAAAAGCCAGTGTGAAGTTGAGGTAAGGCAGACTGACAATCATGGAACAATCACAGCGAGGGATAATTATGAACTGACTAGAAATCTCCCTAAGTGTGTGGGCGTGGAGCGTTTATGTGAGGGCGCAAATTTTCAGATACCTTTTAACACTGATGAAATCAACTTAATTTATCAGTTTGGGGAGCAGAGCAAAGCGGAAACGTGTGCGGAACTGACTGCCACCACCAAAAGACGAAAACTGACCGAGCGTGACCACTCCATAAAGACAAGGTTAGCCAAAGCAAAGGAACAGGCAAAACAGCCGACAGTTGCCGAGGAAAACAGCACAGAACCTACAGCAAGGGAAAGGGGGATATGGTACTATGAAACTTTCGCGATACGAGCAGGAAAGTATTCTCAATTATAACGCAGGAGAACAGACCGCAACCCTCTACACAAGGGATAAGGCAGTTATGCGGAAACTTGACACGCTTGTTGCCGACTTCCCCGATACATACAAGCTAGCAGGGCAGGACGAGGTATCTAAGACCTATTCCTTTCCAAAGTCTTTTGTCAGCTACCGTAAGCCGAGGGCAATCAGCACCGAGCAGAGGGAACGGGCAAGGCAGATGATGATTGCAAAGAATAGGGCAAGGGAAGTTTAAGCATAACTTAATGGAATTGTGTGTGTGCTTGTGGTAGAATATATCGCTGAATAATTCAATAAATCAAAAATTTATTGGTAGGAAAAGAGATAAAAACTTTCCAACCAACGGTTGAATCTCCCCAATTCAACTACTGATTCGTGTAAAAAACATACAATCAGGCGTATCATTTAAGGCGAAAGGAGAAAATATGATGAAACAGACAGAGATTGGAGAATTTATAGCCAAATGTCGTAAAGAGAAAAAACTAACTCAAGCACAGTTGGCAGAAAAACTGAACATTACGGACAGGGCTGTATCTAAATGGGAAACAGGAAAAAGTATGCCCGACTCATCTATAATGTTAGAACTTTGCGAAATACTGGGAATCACAGTAAACGAGCTATTAAGTGGGGAGAAAATTAATATGGAAAGTTATGAAAAAAAGGCAGATGAAAATTTAGTTGCCTTGAAAAGAAAAGATGAAAATAACATGACAAAGAATGTGATTATTTCAATTCTTTTTTCGGTGGCACTTTTGATAGGAATTATGGTATGTCTTATTTGCAATTTTGCAATATCCGGCGATTTAACGTGGTCACTAATTCCAGTAAGTTCGATTGTTCTTGCATGGGTTATATCGTTCCCAAGTATTATATTAGGAAAAAGAGGGATTATCGTAAGTTTAATATCATTAAGTGTTTTTATCGTTCCTTATTTGTTTCTGTTGAGCAATTTAGTAAAAGTGGAAGAAGTTTTTTCAGTTGGCGCAGAAATGGCTGTAGCTTCAATCGTATTCTTGTGGATAATAGTTGCAGTTTTTAGGCGCATTGGAGAAACAAGAAAGTTAGTTGCTTTAGGAATATCCTTTTTGTTAGCCATTCTGTTTATGTTTGTCATCAATGTAATGGTATCGAAAATAACAGCAGAGCCTATTCTTGATGTATGGGATATGCTGACTGTCTTTATATTGTTGATATCAGCATTTGTTTCATTTATTTGCGACTATGCCAAGAAAAAGGGATTGATGAAATAATAAGAAACAAGACTTTTTACATTATTAGGACAGGAAGATATGAAAAACTGAATATTGTTTACCTTTTGGCAGCGATTTATTTTAACAGTAAATCAGCTACCTTTTTTATTCCCGCGAAGCAACGAGCCAAGCGCGAGCTTGCTCGCATTTGGCGACTGCCGCGAGGATCAAATACCCCGCCCCTCTGGGGCGAACTTGCTAAAAAGAAGCTAAGTCATGCCCCGTTGCTTGCAGCGGGGTATTTGACTTTCGGAACTATCAAGCACAGCAAAAATAAATTGCAGGCAATTTATTTTAGAAAGAATGAGGCATCAGAAATGATTGAGAGCAAGAATGACACAAGCAAAAACTTAGAAAAGGCATTGCAGGCAAGGGCATACAGACCGAGAAGGGCAACATCAATCGTGAAATCATCAAGAACAATATGCTGTTGGAACAGGCGAAAGAAATGCTCATGCTTGCCAAGCAGGAACTTCACAGCGCACAGTGCGCCAAGATTAAGAGTACAGCGGTCAGCGTGAAGAATGAAGTCATGGAGATGATTGCAAAAGTGAGGGAGCGCAAAGGCAGACTTGACTTGCCGATTGTCAGCGGAAAGCACCTAAGAAAAATATCCGACCGAACCGCCTTGCAGTCAGCCGACAATGCGGAGAAATTCATCACGACAAGGAAGATAGACAGCTTTGAGAGCCTTGCGCAATTCACAGCGGATAAGGAACAGAGATACAAAGAGTTGGAAACGGTACATCTTTCAAAGGGGCAGAAACTGAACCGATTAAAGGAACTGTCAAAAATGTATGCCCTCTATGCGCCAATTCAAGCCACCTATAAAGAGAGCCAGTCGCTCAAAGGATTTGCGAAAATGAAATATGATAGGGAACATAAGGACAGCCTATCGAAGTACCCCGAATTAAAGGAACGTATGCAGAGCCTTTTACAGAACGGCGAGAAGATAACGCCGAAACAGTGGAAAGCCGAGATACAGTCTTTGCAATCTGAGTATGACAGTATCGGCAGGGAGCAGACCAAGACCGCCACAGAATTAGCGTATGCCGAGGTAATCGGCTACAATAAAAAGAACCTTGAGAGGGAGCTTCAGAACGAGAACCGACAGCATAACAGGCAACAGAACAAAACGAAACGGAGGGAGGAAGAAATTTAATGAAAATCTGATAGAAATATGAGTGTGATTGTGGTATTCTATTGGAGATACAAATCGGGATTTGAAAGTGAATTGCTGGGACTGTCCCTATTTTTAAGGCTTTGTAGTACCTAGAATCTTACGTTATGTATCATTTTCCCTTGTTTTTGCCCTTATGATTTAATGGAAATATATAAGTTCATGTATATTTATATATCCTTATAAAATCGCATAGAATAAAGTCTTGAGTGATTTTATATACTATATAAATCTATAAAACTTGTTATATCTTCATAGCAAATTGGTGTAGAAATGGTGTAGTAACATTGAAAAGAGTTTGATACAATTTGATTCCTCAAACAAAATATTTTGGACACATGCATAAGTCCATAACTGATTAAGTAATTCATAATTAAGATTCTTATTCAGATATGGGCTTATTTTAGTGCCTGAATTTATCAGGTGAATTTTATTCATCCACAATCCAAAAGTCCCTCTATGGCGATTCTGACGCGTTACAGAGGGTGTTCCATAAAGGTATCCAACAGTAACTTAAAACAACAGTTTCATTGATCATCCCACCAAGAAAGGAGCGTTACACCAATGGCAAAAAGAATAAGTAACATGAATGAACTACAGAAAGCACTTATGCCAACAATGGTAAAAATGACAGACACATTAGCAGAAAGGGTGTATGGGACACTAAATCATTTCCTACAGGAGTATTATAACAGCTATAATCCCACATCTTACAGAAGGCAGTTTGACTTTCTACGTTCAGCAGTAAAAGTAGAGCCAAAAATAAAAGGAAACAAAGTAGTTGCACATGTTTATATCGACACAGATTACATGGACAATTACTATGATGCGACAGGATATCAGGTAGCATCCTGGGCAAATGAAGGTTTACACGGCGGCACAGTCAAAGGAAACAACACGCCCCATGTATGGGACGATACCATAAAAAATACAGTTAGTAATGGGGAATTATTAAGGCTGGCAGCGGATTACTTAAAAAGCAGAGGTATTCCAGTGAGCCAGCAATAAGATAAAAACAGAAACTAATATAATAATAGTATAAGGAAGGATGATGCAGTATGGCAATTAACAAGAAAGATTTTATAAACCGCATGGCAGAGAACGGGAATAAGACAAAGAAATCATGCAGGGAATACCTGGATTTAATGTTTGATACATTCTATGGGCTGCTAGAGGAAGGGGAAGCAATCAAATTTTGCAGGATTATGAATGCAGAAGTAAAGACAACGCCGGAAAGACCAGCAAGGAACCCACAGACAGGGGAAGTCTGTATTGTACCAGAACGGAAACGAATCAAAATAACATTTAGTGAAGTGTTAAGGGATAAGCTGAACGGGGAGAGGGATTAACAGGTTAGCATATCAAAAGTCATAGGAGGGTTTTCTATGGATGGACATGTTCATGTACCGAAGAATTGTAATGGATGTAACTTTAAACAGGAAATGGGCAGGCATTGGGATTTAGAAGATTACTGCTTTTTGAACAAGATAAGCATAAGCAGGATGGATATGGAGGAAGATTGCCCATTGTGGGGAAAGGGGAGGGAAGATGTACAGAGTACCACATTGCAGTGATTGCAGGAGATGTAAGGGTATAAATGCAGCAGGTTATACAGAATATTATTGTTGTAAGGATGAAAGTTCTAATGTGTATGGGGAAACGGTGGGAAGCCTTGGGGTGGATCATCCACCAAAGACAAGCCCTAAGTGGTGCCCATTAAGGGAAAAGGCAAAATAGAACTGCTACCTCATGGCCGAGAATCCGACCGTGAAATATGATTTTACAAATTTGTGGAATGACTAAACACGAAATTAGGCTGAGTAAATTAACTCGCCACGATTTCGTGGTCAGTGATTACTAAAGAGAAAATTTGTTCCAGTGAAATAGATACAGATTATTACAGTAGAAAAGCAAACTATAAATATTAAAATTCAAATAAGTAAATCTATTAATGATTCTATTGTGTGATTCTGCACAAAAATCCTATAAAGGAAGATGGATATTATATTACATGAGTGGTAGCTTGGGATTCAGATATGTTTCTGAGTCCTATTTGCTATGCAAAAAGTTAACATTTTGATTTTGGGGCTAAACATGTTAAAAATATCAAAAATGGGATTTTTTGTTGAGTTTTTGTAGAAGTATGTGGGTGTGGTGAAGTTCACCATACCTTAGAAAGTTATTCCCTGAATGGAGAAATAAAAATTATATGGTGCCATGTAATGGGACAACACATAAAAAGAGAAGTATAAAAGCAGAAGTAATATTTTAATGATTATTAAGAGGAGGCTTTACACATGAACAAGAAAAAAGTGATTTACAATTACAACATTGAACAGAGCAATCAGTTGATTAAAAAAGGTATGTTTCCTATTGGATGTGGTATCAATCCAAAATCAGGAGGATTCTTTCTGGTATTCTCTGGCACACGGGGATATTTCAATACGTTGGATTTGATAGCGTTGGAGAGCAAGCAGAAGGAGCAAACGCAAGAATAAATTTATATGGTGAATGTCATTGGAATATTTGTGGGATTTCACCGTGGTATCAAATCGTACATTCTGATGTACACTCTACTCCACTGGAGAGGATAAAAACGTGCATAAAAATGTACAACTTGATACTGTTATTATATATGATGAATCCTATTATAAAAGATTAATAAATGCGTACTCAATTACATCCGTAATTAAGTACTCCTTAAATATTTTAATGATTGTTCAATATTCTATTATGATTTTTGAAAGGAAATGAAAGTTATTATGAAAAAGTTGTTTTTAAATAATGCAGTTATAAAAGATATAAATTTGAATGACTATGAGGTTGCTGTTTACGTTGTATTAAGAAGTTTATATGATCCGCGAAAGAGATTACAATATGTTTCATATAATTCAGTTGCATTTGAACTGTATAATAATTTACAGATTTCAAGAAGATGTATGAATCATATTAAATCCGCTTTGGATTCGCTTGTGGAAAAAGGATTAATTAAAAGGATAAATTCCTTTTCTGCTACTGAATTTATTATTGATATGGGTAATCTGCATTTTGAGCAGAATACAGAAAAAGGTATCTTCTATACTGTGGTTACACTTGATGAAGTGCACAGGATAATGAACATTGGGACAAAGAAAGATAATTTTGCCATATTGAGATATTTTATTATCCTAATTAGTTCTATTTGCCATGATAAAGGTACATATGACCATACTGTTGGTTGCTGTGAGCATACTGATTTTGTTGGATTTATGACGCTAGATACACTTGCTGATTGGTGTGGGACAACAAAAGCACGTATTATTGAATATAATTCTATTCTTGAAGCAGAGAAGATTATTTATATTTATCGTCATAAACAGAATAAAAAAGATAAAGAAACAGGACAGATTATGAGTTTTTCTAACCATTATGGCAGATATAAGGATAAACAATGGATTATCCAGTTTGCAAATGAGTATGTGGCTGCTTACAATCTGAAGGAGACAGAAACGCTTGTAAAAGCAGAAAAATCTAAAATAAATAAAAGATATGCTGCTATTTATAATTTACTGGTAAAGGATTTTGATAAGTATATTGGCAATTTTTCAGATGCAGATTTGATTGAAACGTATAAATATATCCATAGTAGGAATCTCTGTAATGAAAAGAAGCTAAAAGATGCAGAGGAAAGTTCTGCTGCATATAATGAAATTCTTGGCAAAATCAAAAATGAGGATTTATTTGATGATATTTCTTGTGTGGTGGATTATGTTAATAGAATGGCTGAGAAGAAAAGAAATATGGAAAAGCGAAAGAATAATTTTGTCAGTGCTGTATCTGATGATAACTGGGAGAGCCTGTTTCTACGGAGAATGACTTTTCCATAGAAGAAATATTGGATATGCCCAAATGGGATGTCCTAATTCTGGACATCCGAAAGTTTATTGTATGCACTTTAGAAAATCTGATAAGCAACCCTTTTAAAAGGTTTGGAGCATACCATTCCCCACAAGTGGAGGAAAGTCAGTGTTTCCTGATTTGGAAACGTCATATCACGATTACACAGAATTGTGACGTCCCCAATTTTGGCAAGAAGTTTAAAACTAAATATAAAAATTATCAGGGTGTCCATTTGTGGATGCCCTTCTTAGCGTTCGTATCAAAACGGATGCTGTCTATTATTATCTATTGAAAGGAAGTATTAAAAGTAAAATGAGTAGCAAAAAGAAAGTTCAAGAAAGAAAAGAATTTAAGGAATATTTGTCCATTGCAGATAAAAGAGTATTGGACATTAAGGCATCAGGAATAGAATTAGTTGCCAATGATGAAATATTTGTGCTTGTAAATGGCACAAACAATTACTGGATATCCAATTATAGCAGGTTAATCAATAATTTGCGTGGCAGTTTCTATATACATAAGACAGGTTATGCACATTATACCCTCAGTGGGATTGATACTAAGATTGAGACATACACAGATAAGTTAGTGGCAGAGCATTTTCTTGAAAAGACTGGCAGATACAATAAAATATGGCATATAGACAGGGACAGGAATAATTGCTTTTACAGGAATCTTGTGTGGGTGAGTGATGATGAGTATATTGATTTAGAGCGTGGAATTCTGCTTACGGAAGAGTTAGGCAGACAGCAGGAGTATATACCATATATTACGTTAAAGTCCAATACAGCATACTCAATCTGGAATGGCATCTATATCAGGTGCTACAAAGAGAATAACGGTTCTTTTATGTGTGATTTATGGAAGTATAACAAGGATGCCTTTGCTGAGTGGTGGAGTGCAGAATATTACGAGTGCGGCGGTGAATCCATGGCTGTGGACAAAGACCTGCTTTTTCAAGGGAATAAGGAATATGCGCCTGATAAGTGCTGCATCCTTCCGCAGACATTAAATACTATGCTGTCAAACTGCAAGAAGCACAGGCTGCCTAAGTGGAAATCGGCAAAGATGGACTTACCGCTTGGGGTGAGATATGATAATGGTATGGGTATGTATTATGGGGAGATTAAACCATTTGGACATGATGAAGTTGTCAGACTGTCCTATTGGGAGACACCAGAGCAGGCATTTGAGGAATATAAGAAACATAAACAGGCAGATATATTAATGATGGCAGACAAGTATAAAAGCAGGGTTCCCAAAAAGGTATATGATGCGCTGCTGAGATTTGAAGTGAAACCATATGTAGAAGATTAGGGATGATGTAAGGCATACTGGATGTAAAAGTCTGGTGTGCCTTATTTTTTTCGCTTTTTTATAGGGTGTATGTAGTATATTAGGTACTTAATTATATTTTGGATTGAAACATACCCCCCTAGTAGTGCTACATAAGGATACATATTGTATTTTTAATACATGCTGTTAGTCAGAATAAAGTGTGTTATACTTTAAAGTAGACTGGGGAAATAATACATTGGGACATATGATAAACAGGATAATTTATGGGGAGGATAAAATATGGGTGTTGGTTTTATAGCTAAAATAGTCGCAATAATAGTAAAGTCAGCAGTGAATAGTAGGGTTGGGAGTGAACTTGGCAAAGAACTAATTGGGACATCAATAGATGGAGTGTCAGAAAGAAGTATAACAGAGATTAATAATTTTATTAGTGGTAAGAAATCGAAGCTTGAGTATATTATTTCAGAAAAAAATATGAAAAAAATTTATGATGCTGGGGAAAACATAGATTTTGTAGTGGCTGAATTAAAGGATTTGTTATCAAAAATCGAAATTACGGATGAATTATTCAGGAAATGTAAATATAGCCACGAGAATTTAAAAGTTTTTTTATGGAATGAGTATTGTAGGGATAAAGATATTATAGAAAATGAGAGTGATATAAAAAAGGGATTATATGCTGTTGCAAAAACGTTAATTGAATTAATGCGTGAAAGTGAAGAGTTCGAGAAAGATTTAATAATACATATAAGTAATACTGTCGATGATGCCAATGTGGAATTACAAAAGATATCTGATTATATGCATAAAAATTATGGAAGTATGAATGAAGAGATTCAAATGATACTTGTAATAGTGCAGATGATATTGAAACAAATTCAGAATTTAGGAATAGAAAAGCAGAATACACAGAAAAAAATAAAAAGTAGAACACAGGAATATGCTGATAAGTGGAATGCTAATATGTTTCTTAATGATTTTGATAAACGTGATGAGAATGCTGGGGTTAATGTAAAATTGAGTAATGTATATTTAGATAAGCATTTACCACACTATGTATGGGAGAGAAATAAAAAAGAGAATTTTGATTTGAAAGATTTATTATCAGAATATATTTATAATAAACATGGAAATAAAATGCTTTTGATTTTAGGGCAACCAGGAATAGGGAAAAGTACATTAATTACATGGATTACAATAAATTTTATAGAGAGCGTTAATGATGTGCTTGTGTACAAATTTGCATCTGATTTAGGAGATGTAGGTTGGTATAATGGTAAGTTATTTAAAAGAATACTGGAAGAATTAGATTTATCAATTAATGAGTTAAATGGTAAAACTATAATATTGGATGGATTTGATGAGGTAAGTATACATAATGACAGGAAAGAAATATTGGATAGCCTTTATGATGATTTTGCATATGATCAGCGTTTAAAAAATTTTTCATTGATTATTACATGTAGAGTGAACTATATTAAAAAATTTGAATGGATGAAATGTAGCTATATTACATTGCAACCGTGGAATGAGATGCAGATAAGGAGTTTTTGTAAAATATTTCAAGACAAGACAAAGTGTAATATATCTGAAATTACAATAAAAAATATAGTTGAAAACATGAGTATATTAGGTATTCCACTTATTTTATATATGATTTTAGCATTGGATATTTCTATAAAACAGGATGGTTATATTGTAGATGTTTATGATAAGATTTTTTCATTAAATGGGGGTATTTATGACAGATGTATTGATAATAAGTGTTTTTCGGATAAACATAGAATTAGTGTAATAAAGAAACAGATACACCAAATATCAAGAAACATAGCGATTTGGATGTTCGAAAATAACCCTGAAGAAGCTTATATTCCGCAAAAGGAGTATATAAACATTTGTACTATTATGCAAGGAAATCAACAAGAAAATGAAGATATAAAACGAGATTTCATGATTGGGAATTTTTTTAAGTTAGTTAGGCATTGTGAAGGAGTAGAAACAGAAAAATTGTATTTTGTTCATCGTACTATTTATGAGTATTTTGTGGCGGAAACAATTTATAATTCAATAGAAAAATCAATGCAAGATTTTTCAGAGGAGAGTCAGGAAAAACTAGCTGGAATTATTGCAATATATATAAAAGAGGGGGAAATTGAATATATTATAGGTGAATATTTGAATCATAAAATTAATAATTTATACAATAGATTAGAATTCGAAAAAAAAGAAAAATTTTTAGAATGGTGGGAAATGGTGATTGGTAAAATGATGGAAGTTGGTATGTTTTATTATACAAATAAAAATATGAAGAATTATAGTAATATTATATATAAAGAGATCAATTGTTTCTTAAATTTGCTAAAAATATCAAGAATCATATCAAATATTTACAAAAAAAAATATGTTAAAATTAATGTTGAAAAAGATTTACTTGAAAGATACATTAGAATCTGTAGTGCAAGAAAAAATGTTAGAATTGAATTATCTAAATTATATTTAGAGAATTTAAATTTAAGCGGATTGGATTTATCAGTATCTAATTTGACAGATGTTTATTTAGTAGCAACAAACTTGAGAAATACTATTTTGCGTAGAGCAGTATTAAAAAAATCAAGATTAGTAGGCGTAAAATTACAACGAGCGGATTTAAGTGAGGCAGATTTAAGTGAGGCGAATTTAATGGGCTCAATTTTGGAAAAAGCAGATTTAAGAAAAACAAAATTAGTAGAAGCAGATTTAAGAGGAGCGGACTTAAGAGGAGCGGACTTAAGAGGAGCAGACTTAAGAGGAGCCAAATTAGGTTTAGCATTTTTTGATGATGAGCAAGTTGATTATTTGAAAGATAAATATGATTTACGAGAAATAAGAGTATTTATTAGAACTACGATGGATGTGATGAGTTATGTTTTATATTGCAAATATAAACATTAAATAGTATTATGGCAGAATTTTTTAGTACATGATTTTCTGAATGTTAGTATTAGTAAGTGGTAAAATATTTAATGATAAAAGCATTGTGGAATTTGTCTATATTAATCTATAGAATAAGATATAAAATTTTAGATGCTAAATCAAAAAATTCTATCATTATAAAAGGGCATGCATGGTATAATGAGAGGTTTTATATATGGGGATTTAAACCTACCCCCTGTATCCTCGGTTCGTTCGAGTTCAAAAAATGAAGGTGATGTATGAGAGGAATAGATGCGCCCTTCCAATGAACTACTATCCTAATTTTTAATGTAAACCTACCCTAGTACACCATTATGCATCTAGTCTCATATAAGATATATAGTATCATATGTTGCAAATAATACGAATATATCTCACTAAATATCTACAAAAACAAGACATACGATACAATAAACAACAAAATGTCACCTATAATCACGATAAGCCACAACAAACCCCAAAAAAAGAAAGCCTAACCTTTGATATTGGTATAGGCTTTCAATACTTTAAGTCACGCTATGTAAACATTACATAAACACTAGCAAAACCATCTAATATATCCCTGCATTACTTATTTATCCAATCCATGTTCCTGATTTCCATAATTTCATCATCCGTCACTGTCTCAGTCCCTTTCGTGTCAAATACAACTTGTACTAATTCACCATCTTCAAACACAGCAGTACCACTCTCAATATATTGGCTGTCCTCAGTATCATCCAATAACCATTCGTTCCCATCTACAGTCTCAATAACCATGTAGTCATAATAATTCCCATGCATGATTCTTCTTTCTGGATAGGATACATCAGATTGTACCGTTTCTTTCGATTCCAATTTTGTTTCTGCATCCACAGTCTGGTTAGCCGTCATATTGCCTAAAGAATATCCACCTACAAGCATTACTCCTACCACTATTATAGTTCTGATTGATTTCTTCATAACATACCATCCTTTCGATATATAAATAGGTTGTCTTTATCCTCTATTTTTACGCCTCCAGCAGTGCCCTTTGTGCTCTAATCTCTGTGCTGCCATAGTAACTTCTGATATCATCCATGCTGAGTGATTTATGGCTCTTCTTGCGAAAAGATTCAGAGTGCCAGTACCAAGCCTTCTTATTCTTCGCATATCTGAATCCAAGTTCTTTCAATTCCTTTCTGTAATTATATGAATCAAAAGCCCATAACCAGTTGCCGATAACTTCCAGCGTGATACTGCTAAATCCAATAATCTTTTTGAGCATTTCACGTAGCTTTTCATCCTCTGCAAAATCATACTGCATGTTGTCAAATGATGTCTTGTCACTGTCTGTAGCCTTGCTGCCGTGCTTGTCTTTCAGTATCTTGAAAAGATTGTCATACTCTGCATTTATTTCCTGCATGTCAACAACGTTGCCTCTGTTGTCTGGATGATACTTCTTTAATAATTCCTTGTACTGTTTCCTAAGTTCCGATAAGTTTGATACATTCTTGAAATATTTCATAAGACATAACCTCCCATCAAAAAAGTGCAAAGCCTCAATAATTGAATAGACTTTACACTCTTTGTGGGTAATATAATATGTAGTTGTTGTTGGTTATGATATGTTTTGAAGTTTTAGGCTGTGTTCTTGAATTACCTTTTTCATAATCTCGATATCATCTTGAATTGCCTCTATTTGTTCAACACCTGATTGATAACGATTAAACGTACTGCTATAGCAGGATTCAATATTTTGTAATCGTGGAAGAATATCATTTTCTTGAGTAAGTTCAATCTTTTTCAGTCTGTCATTTACTGGCTTTAACTTCTTATCCATCATATCAGATATAGCAAGTAACAACTCATTGTCTGTCATATTATCACGCTCCTTTGTGGTGGTACTTTATAAAGTATCTGTATTATATCACGCGTGGAGTGTAAAGTCTATTCAAATTATCAAGGTGCTTTGTTGTTTGATTGATTTGTTTGATGGGATTATTGTACCGAAAAGTAACGGTACATTCAATAGAAAATGTATACAAAAGTAACGCTTCGTATTTGTGCATATTGTACCATAAAGTAACTACATGCTTGAAAGAAATAGAAAAAATAAAAAACTGTTCACTAATCTATTTGTGAAACGGTCTTAGAATAGAATAATTTTTTTAATTGTTATCATTATTATCTGGTATATATTCAAAAAGATCCCCTGGTTGGCAATCTAACAAACGACATAATTCTAAAATTGTCGATACATTTACATTTTTATTATTTTTTAAAGCATCTACTACTTTTGGGTTTATTCCGTTTTGTCTTAACCAATATTTTTTTAACCCTCTTTTATCCATTATTTCAAATAATTTCTTATATGAAACTGACATACAAATCACCACCTTTTTATTGTTACTATATTATACAACTATTAGCAAGAAAAAGCAATACTGTTACTTTTTGGTACATTTCAACAAATATAAACTGTTACTTTTGTATACAATTACTATTGAACATGCCGTTACTTTAAGGTACAATGCAATCACAACATCAAACAAAGCGAACAACAAAACAATATAGCAACATGAAAGCGAGGTAAGATAAATGATTGTAGAAGTATTCTTTAAAGGGAGCAATTTTAAAAGACTTTATAACACTTTTTGGAACATTAGAACTATTTATGATGATGGGGCAAATTTTGTTCTTACCACTGATAATCGTAATGAAGAATCTGTATTTTTGGATAGTAACGAATATGAAATAAGGGTTACTTATTAAGTAAAGGGATGTAAAGATTGAACTAGCAACATGAAAGCGAGGTAATGAGATTTGAAAATTAAAGAGATTAAAAGAATTGATTCTGACAAACTAAAAAATATGTGCATTAATAACAACTGGTATACAGCAGGAAGCACATCAGACTACAGTAAAATGTTTAAAATGTGTGAGAAATATAATATCTCAACAATTCAACTTTACAAGATAGCAAAAGATATATATGAACATACAAACGTAAGCAATGCAAGACAGGGGTGCAGTAGTGAATATAGTGAAAATGAAAATATATTAAATATGATGATATATATTAATGATTGTACTTATGTATTCTACGAAATGGTGAACTAAATCCCCTGATAAGTCATTGAGAATTAAGACGAAACTCCCATGGTTGGGAGTCGGGATATAAATATTCCAATAAAGAATAACAGCCGGGCAAGCCGAAAGCACCCACAAACCCAAAGCAATATACTGGTGAACGGTATCGAGACGGGAGAGGTAATAGTCCAGAAGATTCTTTGGTGGCTGTTAAATTTAATTTTGAGGAGGAGAAGACAATGTGTGCAAATATGGATGAATTTCAGACGGTATCGGAAAAGCTGTTTGAGCTGGAACAGAAAAAGGCTAAGAAAAAGAAAGAGATAGATATTTTGGAAAAGAAAATCAAACAGTTAAAAAATGAAGCATCCGCCTACATGAAGAAGCGTAAGAAAAAAGAACTTGAAGTTGCAGGGCTTATGGTTTTGTTCACTGCATATACAAGGCCGCATTTTGACAAGGATGCTTTTATTGCAGGGGAAAAGAATGGTGAGGCTATCTACAATAAATATACAAAAGATACGTCAGTGGAACGTGTGACAGTAAAGGTTGCAAAGGAAAGATGACAGTAGTATCTATGACAGCCATAGAAGGGAGGTGGCGCGGATGCAGAAAGTAAAGGCAGATTTCGTTGTTGAGACGAAGGATGGCATAGTAACAAGGGTAGGGAAAAGCAGTGTAGTGGTTCCAGGGACTAACTTTGGGGGCGGTTCTATTAAATGGTATGAGGACGAGCCAAAGAAAGTACATAAGCAGGCATAGGGATTTTAACAGCAGGTGGCGGTCAAGCCGTGGGAGGTTCGGTTCCTCCGCCTGCCTTCTGGCAGCAATGCCAAGTTTGATGATTGGATTTTATATGGGATAGGAAAGGATGGTTTTTAATATGGTGAGATGGAAAGCAAGGAAAGAGACGGTGGATATCGGTTGTATCGGGCTTGGCAGCCTTACTTTTGACGAGGATTATATAGGGGTGTCCATTGATATCTGTGATATGTCCGAAGAGTTGAAGGAGGAAGTAGGCAGGGCGGTTGAGGCTGCAAAGATAGAGTATACCAAACAGTGGGAAGGGTGGTATGCAGAGCATCCAGGAGTTAAAAGGCACAAAATACAGTGGGGTGGGCAGCCCGTAGTGATGGATTACACTTACCTTTCTGTTGTGTTTGGGGCGGGGAAGCCAGTTACCTATAGTATTGTGGCGGGGTTCCATGACCCGGAAGATGCACGTGTGGAGGCGTGTGCGGATATTACCGTTGATTTTTCTGGCTATACCAACGAGCTAAAAAAGGAAGTGACCAAGGTTCTGCTGGATAAATTTTTTGACAATTAATTATAAATGGAGGTAGGTGCAATGTTAAAACAGGCAAAATTGGAATGGAATGCAAGGCAGTTATACAAATTGGCGGAGAAGAAGGAGATCAAGTTTGACAATGCTGTGCAACGTGGGCTTGTATGGGATGTGGGAAGGAAGTCGCTCCTGATACATTCCATGCTGTCAGGTTATCCGATACCGCCGTTTTATGCAACAAAAGATGGTGGGTGTTATGACACATTGGACGGTAAACAGCGTGCCAATGCAATCATTGACTTTATAGGCGGGAAGTTTGCGTTAGAGGGGATACCAGAGGTGGAGTCAGAGAATGAAGACGGAAGTACAGATATGGTGGACATCAACACGCTCCACTTTGATGAGATGGAAGAAGCACTGAGGGATGAGATATTAGCCTATCCCCTTACCGTGTATTACTTTGACGGCATTACGGATGATGAAGTGTCAGAGATGTTTTTCCGCCTAAACAATGGGAAGGCGTTATCTGCCATAGAGCTAAGCAGGGTAAGGGCAAAGTCCGGGGATGCCATACGGGAGATCGGGAAACATGAATTATTTAAGTCAGCACTGACAGAGAAAGCCTTTGGACGTTACACCCATGAGGATATCGTGGTCAAGTCCTATGCTGTTCTGCACGAAAAAGAGCCGTCACTTGAGACAAAGTATATCCGCCCACTTATGGCTGAAATGGAGATCACGGAGGAGCAGCAGGTACAGCTTCTTGAAATCTACGACAGAATCCTTGCGGTGCATGGGATGATAGAAGATAAAAAGGTTGCAAAGCGGATTCTTACCAGGACACATATGGTCAGCATTGTGCCAATTGTGTGGCAGTCCATTGAGGACGGGATATCGGAAGGGCAGTTTGCGGAATGGTTTGTCACGTTCTTTGCGGGGAAGAGGCAGGCAGCCGTCAGCAGTGTTTATAATGACTGTGCAGGGAGTGGCTCGGCAAGGAAGGATGCAGTCAGGAAAAGGTTGGGAGAGATTGCTAGGCATTATGATGCATTTTTTCATGCACACAGGAAAGCAGTGTAACCATTGGGAAGATTGCAGGATTAAGATAAGTTATGTATAGCGGTTAGGTATGTTCTGGCTGCCATACTGGAAAGGATGGTTAGGTATGTTTGATTTTAGGATTATCCCTTGTGCGGATGGGACAGATATCATAGACACTAATTTAAAAACACCATATGAAAGCCTTACGCCGTCACAGATGGTGGATTATGTTGAGACAAGTAAACAGATCACATATATGGAACGCATGGAGAAAAGGGAGCAGGAGAAAAAACGGAAGATGGGAGGTAATCTGTTTTATAGGTTAATCTGCAAGTTTGGTTTGGGGTAAGCAGTGGGGGACAGTGAGGGTGAAAGTATTACGGTGTGGCGTTGGGATTCGGATTGATTGTAGTAGTATGTGTGGGAACTCTTTTATTGCGTATTCTCATATGAAATACGAAGTTTCCTTTATTTATGGGGCTTCTGGAATCAACTAAGGAAACTTATGCTGAAATACGCAATGAATCCCATACAAAATACGCAGTTTTGGGCGGTGGTAGAAATGAACAAGAAAACAATTGCACTGACGGAGGAACAATATAAGAGTATCATCGGAGCGATTCATACCGGATTCATTTGTGAAGATGGTCATATAGTCAAGCCAAATAAAAGGATTGCAACCGCTTTGTCTTTGGAAGCTAATTTGGGATTGAGGATATCGGATATATTGCAATTAAAGCTTTCAGCGATTATCCATGATGGAAATAGATACAGATTAGATCTTGTTGAGAAGAAAACGAAAAAGAAACGTGAATTTACTGTGCCGATAGAGATATACAGCTACATCCAGAATTATGTGTTGGAAAATAACATCAATCCAACAGCTAAATTGTTTGATATATCGGAACGCACAATACAGAATCATTTGCAGTTAGTGTGTGGGTATTTAGGGTATGAAAATATATCTACACATAGCTTTAGGAAATATTTTGCAACCAGTATCTATATAAATAACAACTACAATATAGAACTGGTGAGGGTGCTTTTACAGCATTCTTCCGTGACAACCACGCAGCGGTATATTGGGATAGGAAACAGGGAGTTAGAGTCTGCCTTGCAGAACCATATCAGGCTGTTGTGATGGGAAGCCATCATATATAAGGAAGAAACTCGTACAGGAAACGGAAAGGAGCCAGTTATGGGCAGAAAGAAAACAAACGGAACCAGTACAATGGATAAGGTATACCAGTGCATTGTGGAATACTTTATGGAAAATGGCTATGCACCAAGCATAAGGGATATTTGCGCAGGAGCAAGGATAAGATCGACGAGTACAGTATTATATTATCTTCAGAGATTGGAAGGGGAGGGGCTGGTTGAGGTAAAAAGGAATTCACCAAGGGCAATGCGGTTAATTGGCTATGAGTTTAGGAAAATTGGGGAGTGATAAGGAAATTGGGAATAATTGGAGGCTGGAAGGATAGTGGGGAATTATGGGGGATATATGTAGTGAAATGTATGAGAAAATGGAGGAATCAGAATAATGGGAAAGCGTAGATTTATTGTATTGGATATACAGGGGGATTATTCGTTAGAGAATATAAAGCCGCATATTTTTTATAGGCTTACATTAGAAATTAATAAGGAGAACCGAAGATATTTTTACTTTTTTATCCTAAATGGGAATTTTTATTATGAAAATATATGTTATAGAAATATCAATACAGACCTAGACTTTTATTATTGTTGTTCTATTGAAAAGCTTAAAAGATTTATTGCAAAAACAAATATTTCACAGTTCTTTAGCCGCAAGAAAAAGATTAGCCTTGAAACAGTAGATGATTTACGGGTTATGCTTATGGAATGTGGGTATAAGAGGGAAATAGGCTATGGTGAATTTAGTGAAGCTAAATCAGAATTAAAGTCAGATTTCAGCAGGTGGCATAAATATGATGAGTTCCACTTTATATCAAAGAGATTGAATCCCTATGCTAATCCGGGGGATGCAGAAATGGGTACGACTCCTTTTGGTGCAACTATTACATTAGATATGGCTTCGGACAGACGGAAACAAAAGGTTCCTGAGTGCATAAAAGAGGAAATAATATACTGGACAAATACTATGCTTGGTGAAAAGTTGGCAGATATTAAAAGTGTCCGCTTTTTGCTCCATGCAGAAATAGCATTTGAAACAGTAGGGACATTATTTAAAAGTTATAAGGTTAATATAGTTATGCTTGATAAAAAAGGATGTCAGTTACATAAAAGCAGATTTTGTCTCTGTGATTGTGAAAAGGAACAGGAAAATGCTATGGAGGAATATTTCAGGAATGAATTATTTCCTGATAAAGCAGTTGGCATTAAGGAGGATTCAGCTAATGGCAACGGATAGATAAACACCCTGATTTATACTATGTATTGGATTACATAATGAGTTTGTGGCGTACTGTAGGTATCAGTGGGATAAATTGTTGTTTGCGGAGGTGTAGGATTGGATTTTATATGTGGTAAGACAGCGGAATCGGTGCTATAATATAACTAATAAGGTTAAACACTAAAATGAACAGGAGGGAACAGGGATGTTAGCAGCAGTTAAGGGAGTGATAAAAGGTAATACAGTTGTTGTTGAAAATGAAGATTTACAGGATTATGAAGGTGTGGAAGTTGTTGTTACACTGCTTGATTATCCAAGAAAGAAGATAAAAAAGGAAGTTGACTGGGATAGTTTTGTAATACCAAGTGAAAGAGGGCAGGATGTTGATGGATATATGAAGGAGATGCGAGAAAATGACAGATTATAATAAGGTGTTTATAGATACAGCTCCATTTATATATTATATCGAAGGCAGTGTGGGAAATCCTGATTATGCAGATAAGGCAAAGGATTTTTTCAAGAGTAGTTATAAGGGTGATATAAGGATGATTACTTCTGTAATTACAGTTGCAGAATATAAAGTATTTCCTTATCGGACTGGGCAACATGAGTATATTGTTTCTTTTGAACGATTAATGAATGTGTTAGATATTAATATTGTCAGCATTGATAAAACTATAGCAGACAAAGTAGCACGGATTAGGGCAGAGTATAAAGCATTTAAAGCTATGGATGCTTTGCAATTGGCTACAGCTTGCATAACAGGGTGTGACTTGTTCCTTACAAATGATAAGCAGTTAAGGCAGTTTGGCGAGATTAAGTGTATTACAGTGGAAGAGTTGGAGTGAAAACATTAAAAGAGCTACTTGAAAATCAAGCAGCCCTAGTGTATAATCTAATCAGAAAGGTTTATCGGATGCAATATCTGATTGCCCTCAGTAAATAGCATTTATTTTGAAATAGCATCTACTTTGGACGATGGGATGCTATTTCTTTTTGTTATTATGATTGTCTATGTAAGCCAGAGTCTGAAATATTACAAGCAAAAGTGTAAGTAAATCACCTAAACTTATCATAGGGCATCACCCTACTTTGTAGTACTAGAGGGCAAATATCAGAAATTGCATCCTGCTTTCTTTTCAATTATACAGTCATATTGTATCATAGATGGAAGGGATATTCAATCGTTGGATAACTAATGTAACGTGGACATCAACGGATTTGTGCTTGCATCGTGGTAATCAGTACACAGTGGCAAATGAAAAACTTTTTAATTTGGCAAATTTAAATAGTCCAAAAAATCAATCTGAATTAATTGTAGATATCAAGAGCGTTCGGATGGAGGTTCGGTGTGTTTTTATTATCATAGTTGGAATTATGGAATTTTGGAGGTGTGAAGGCTAGGAAGTTAGGAAAAGCAACGAGTAGTTATATATAACTAACTGATATTAGTGCAATATAATATATGTTAGGGTTATAAATATATGTCTGTTCGATGATGATATAATGTTTTTGAGTAAAGGTGCGAAGAACCTTTATTTCTCTTGGGTTAGAGAAAAGTAAGAAAAAACATATGCAATAATAAAGTGGTAATGTGAATAAATTTATCGTTAGTTCGAAAATATCCAGTAAAATCAAGGAAACTGGATATTTTTTGTGCTCTTTTTTAGGGGATGCAAGATGGCAGCAGGTAGGGGAAAAGGCTTGATTTGTAAGGGATTGTGGGGTGTTTAGGGGATTTTTATTGATGTTCGGTGATGTGGGAAAAATAGTTTGATTATCAAAGTAAATATATTATCATGTAGTATAAAAACCATAAATAAATATTGCACCTAAATGATTAAATGTTCATAATTTCAGTAGAATCTTTAATTATATGAGGGCACTTTAGAAGGTTATTCCATTCTGTAGTTTCTGGATTGTTATCTTTGTCATACACATAAACTGTAATATGATTCATACGATTGAGTTTTTCTATTAAACTATTGTCACCATAAGGAGACATGCCAAAGATTTCAATGCTTTTAATAGGGTTCAGTTCTTCGTATAATTTAATCTGTTTATGGAGGAAAAGATCTTCGGCTGGATATAAATTTTCTGAAGGATAGCGACCAAGTGTAATCATTTCACTTTTTTCTAAAAATTCTGGAGAAAAGACAATATTCCAACTATCTAAAAAATGTGTATTGTAAGAAGTACTTAATTTTTTGACCACAGAATCATAGCCCTCAAACCCACAATATCTCTCATGACTATACAGTAAGACAGGATAAGAGTTAGTAATAATACTATCTAAATTAAATTTTCCATGAAGAAAAATACAATGATTATTAGTATCCCAAAACTCAACGTAGTTTAAAGTAAATATGTTATCATAGCAATTCAGATTAGGAAGTTTATTTTTATTGAAGTTCATACCAATCTTTTCAGAATCGTTAAAAAATATTGCAGTTAATGCTGTGCAGATAAGAGCATCAAGTAAGCGCATTCGGAAATTGAGAGTGATTTTTTGGGGAGTGTTTTTGATGACATATGAATGGGCACTATTAGCAAGAGATTCAATTCCTAATTTTTCTGATGCTTGAAATATGTCATTACATATTTTTTCTGTAAAGGCAATGCCAAAAAGTAACTCATAAAAAGGGGAAGAAATAATTAAACATTTTTTGAATCGTGCTGCTATATCTGTTACAGACATATTTGTGACACCTAAATGCATATTGATTCCGTTTCCTAAGAGTAGATTTTTCATGGCAGTGTATCTCCTTAAAGTTTCAATTATATACTAATAATTATATAGTAAATTAGAATGTAATACAATATAAGTTAATAATTAAAATATTGGTGCCTTCCCTCCAATTGGAGGGTGACCACAATAAGAGAAATAATTATACAGATAATCAAGTTGCGAAAATGTCAGGCGTTGGTGTTGGAACTGTTGCCCGTTATAACAAAGTAATGAATTCAAATGATAAGATGCTGAATATATAATTTATTTACTGGATACTTGATATTCAATTAGGAAGACGTAATCTTTCTCCTATTCAAAGAATTGCCGTTGCTGAAAAGTACAGACCACTTTATGAAAAAGAGGCAAAAGAACGACAATCTGAATATTACGGCAATCAATATGATAAAAAAGTGGACTTACGGAAAAATTATCACAAGTCCAAAATAGTAAAGAAACATAATCCGACTACAGATAAAAAATTAGCTGATATAGCGGATGTTTCTGAAAAAACATATCGTACGGGAGCCAAAATTCTTAATTCTGATACTGAAGATGTAAAGAAACGTGTACTTTCTTGTCAAACATCAATTAGTGCGGTTATAAGGAATTTATGCAGATATCATTGTATGAGCGTCGAAATTTGTCGAATAGAGCGAAATAATAGGAAGGTAGAATATGGTAGAATGTGTTTTAAATAGAGTGATAAAGACAAAATTTAGAGAGAATTTATTTATGGAATGATTATTTCAATTCACTTCGATGAAAATACTTTATCCAAAAAATAACTGTAGTCAAGATAATCATTGATGCATA